>ERZ808037.58-NODE-58-length-118241-cov-10.278401_pt1 | contig 118241 bp, 106 predicted proteins | sample MGYA00380190_ERZ808037 | MGnify/ENA primary metagenome ERZ808037 (study PRJEB31490, sample SAMN06133399) | mouse gut metagenome | isolation source: J9 | host: mice | place: China: Chengdu | collected 2015-05 ...
CCAACACCCATCTCCGTATACGCCATTCTTAGCCATTCTCCCTAAGTGCGTTTGAGGCCATTAACTGAATATCCCTAAATAGAACTGCTTTCTTTCGGCCGCATCGGCATAGTAGAGTGCCGGAAAAGCCTCCAACGGCTGACTGTACTGCTCCCCCTGGTTTGTGGCAATCCAGATTCTCCCCTCTGAAAACCATACCTTTGTTATAGTCGGTGAGGTCCTCCATAAGGTAGCGGGAACCGAATGTGTGGAGCACATCGTAGGAGGGAATTTCCGTCGACTCTCAGTCGAAGAGGCTTGGGTCGGGGAGGAGGCGGAAGCTCATGCGGTGGTGTAGCGTGGGGCCGTGGAGGCGTATTGCCTCGCGGTGGGCGGCGGTGGGGTAGCCTTTGTTGATTTCCCAGCCGTAGGCGGGGTATTCTCCGGCGAGGGCTTCCATGTAGAGGTCTCGTTCGGTCTTGGCGAGCACTGAGGCCGCGGCGATGTTCGCGAAGCGGCCGTCGCCCTTGACGAATGTTCGGCAGGGGACGTCGGCCCACTGGCGGAAGCGGTTGCCGTCGACAATGACCGCTCCGGGCTTTACCTTGAGAGCGGAAAGCGCGCGGTGCATCGCCTCGATGGATGCGTTGAGGATGTTCATGGAGTCGATTTCGGCGGGGGAGCATGAAGCGACGGCCCATGCGACGGCCTTTTCCATGATGATGGGGCGGAGCTCCATTCTCCGCTGGGGGGTGAGTTGCTTGGAGTCGTTGAGCCACGGATGGGAGAAGCCGTCGGGGAGAATCACTGCGGCGGCGAAAACGGGCCCGGCGAGGCATCCCCGTCCGGCCTCGTCTGTCCCGGCCTCGAGGCATCCGGGCTCGAAGCAGGGGGGGAGCGGGTTATGCAGTGATTTCATAGTTCATTATCACTTCCACGAGGTAGAGACCGCGGATGTCGTCGCGGGAAATTTCCATGTCGTCGTACTCGGGATTGGCGCTGTGGAGGATGACCATGTTCTTGTCCTTGTGCCGGCGCACGTATTTGACGAGGCGGTAGTCGTCGAGGACCACGACGTAAATCTGCCCCCAGGAGATGGGTGAATTGAGGCGGATGGGCCGGATGGCGATGTATCCTCCGTTCTGGATGCGCGGGGCCATCGAGTCGCCGGAGACGCTGACGACGGCCCAGGCGGGGTCGACTCCGGGAAGGTTCAGGCGTCCGACGATTCGGTCGTCTGTGAACATGCGGCTGAGCTCGCGGCATCCGGCTGTGACGTCTATGGCGTAGACGGGGGCGCCCTCCGTGCAGACGGCTCCGACGGCGGCGGGAGAGACGGAGGAATCAAATGTGCGGGCATGTTCGGGGCGTGGGTAGGGGACATCGGTGCCCTCGCGGAGCCAGTCTTTCGAGACTCCGAGGTTAACCACGAGGCGGTTGAGGAAGGAGTCGGAGACGCGGAGCTTTCCGCCGAGAATTTTAGAGAGGATTGTGGGGTCGATGCCTGCCAGTTCGCTGAACTGGTTCTGGTTGCGCCGGGAAAGACGGATGAGGTATCTTATGCGGTCGAGGACGTTAGCCTCGGGAGCGGGGAGGGCGATTTCGCCAAGCTGTTCGTTCATAGCATAGAGGGATTTTCAATTTCGCTTGCAAATATAGTTTATTCCTTGCAAAAATGCAAACATTGGGGCTGAATATTATTTGCTTGACTTTGAAAAAATCGCTAATTTTGTATTTTCAAATAAAAAGCAGTTACAGATGAGCGAAAGCAGACAGGGTATAACGGTCTACGGGGCGTCGTCGCCGCGGATTTCGGAGGAATATTTCACGGCGGCGCGTGCCGTCGGGCGTGAAATAGCTCTTGCGGGCGTGCCCCTTATCAACGGAGCGGGCTCAAGGGGCCTTATGGGCGCGAGCATCGAGGGCGCGCGCGAGGCAGGTGGCGAATGTATAGGCGTCATTCCGCGATTCATGGCTGAAAAAGGCTGGCAGCATCCACTGCTTACGGAGCTTCGCGTGACCGAGACGATGCATGAGCGGAAGGCGCTGATGGCGTCGCTCGCCCGCGGCGTGATTGCCCTTCCGGGTGGTATTGGCACTTTCGACGAGCTTTGCGAGATCATCACCTGGCGGCAGCTCGGGCTGTTCAAGGGCCCGGTCGTGCTGCTCGACACGCTGGGGTACTACCGGCCCTTCATGGAGATGCTCCGGCACGCGGAGGAGCAGGATTTCATGCGTCCTGTGAAGCGGACGCTCTATACCGTCACCGAGGACCCGGCGGAAGCCGTCCGGATGGCATTAAACGAATAACAGGAAGGCGAGCATGACCGACAGCACTCTCCACACGACTCGGGCGGACAGCCTCGGGACCTCGGTTCCGGGGGACAGCCTGGCGGCGCTGATTCATCCTTCGGCGCAGGATGCCGCTCTTCCGGTTCCGGCCGCGGAGGACAGCACGGCCCGCTACGGGAGTGTCTGCGGCGGTAAGGACTCGCTCTCGATGGCGAGGATGGACTCCATCGCGATGTCGGTGCATTTTGACCCCGTGGGGCACCTTGACGGGCTGCCCCCGGCGGAGATGGCGCGGGTCCCGGGACAGTCGTCGGTGATAACGGCGATACTTCTGGCGCTGTTCGTGGGGGCCGGGTGCAATCCTACGGGCTTCCGCAAGACGCTGACCCACTACCGGTCCGAGCTCCTGAGTGTCCGTAGGCGCCGGAATGCCTTCGACGAGGACACGTCCGGGGGGCTGGGGGTGATGAGGATGTTCCTGGAGTGCGGGGCCGTGATAGTGTGCGGGGTATGCGCGTCGGTTTGCGCCGGGGCGTCGACCACCATTGCGATGCTTGCCGGCGTGGCGCTTTCGGCGGCGTATTTCACCTTCAGGTACTGTGCGTATTGGGTTGTGGGCTATGCCTTTACCTACAAGGACATGCGGGCACGCTGGCTCGGCGGGTACGCGGCGACGCTTGCGCTTACGGGCGTGGCGCTTTTCATTCCGGCTCTTCTCCTGCTGTTCTTTCCGGAGTGGACGGATGTCGTCGGAAAGGTGTCGGGAGCGGTCTTTCTGGTATTCGAGGCGGCGTTTATTTATAAAGGAATTAGAATTTTTTTTGACGGAATTACCTCTTTGCTTTATTTTATTTTGTACCTTTGCACTCTTGAAATAATACCGCTCGCGGCCCTGTACAGGATTTACCCGCTTGTGATGGGACTTTATTTCTGACCACGAGGCGTCGGCGGAAGAGCGGATGATGAGTAACCCCAAAAACGAAAGAGAGTGAAAGTAAGCAAGATACTGGTATCGCAGCCACAGCCCTCCAATGAGAAATCTCCTTATTTCGACTTAGCCGGCAAGTACGGAGTGGAGGTCATATTCCGCCCGTTCATCAAGGTGGAGGGTGTGTCGAGCCGCGATTTCCGTGCACAGAAAATCAACATTTCCGACTACACGGCAGTCATCTTCACTGCAAAAACTGCCGTAGACCATTATTTCCGGCTCTGCGAGGAGAGCCGCTTCGCCGTTCCCCCCACGATGAAATATTTCTGCACGTCGGAATCGGTGGCGAACTATCTACAGAAATATATCGTCTACCGCAAGCGCAAGATTTTTGCCTCGCCGACGGGCAAACTCCAGGGCCTCGAGCCCCAGCTTCTCAAGAACAAGAACGAGAATTTCCTTCTCGCGGTGTCGGACGTCAACACCGGGAGCGACGCTGCCTATCTTGAGTCGCTCCACCTGAAATTCGCGAGGGCCGCTATGTATCGCACAGTCAGCAACGACTTCGGACCCGACGAGGCCTTCGACTACGACATGCTCGTGTTCTTCAGTCCTCAGGGCATAGAGTCGCTGATGAAGAATTTCCCGGACTTCAATCAGGGCGAGATAGCCGTGGCCACCTTCGGAGGCCCCACCACAGAAGCCGCCAAGGCCGCGGGCCTGCGAGTAGACATAGAGGCTCCGACGGTGAAGGACCCGTCGATGGCGGCGGCCATGGACCGCTACCTGTCCCATACCAACGCCCCGGCCGAAGAAACCGAGGCCGCCGAAGGCAATGCCTGAGTCGCTGAGACTGTATAAAAAGGAAAAACTTTGTTCCGCCGTGGCCATCGAGCAGCTCTTCGGGCCGGGCGGAGCGGACTACGGGCGTCTTGTGTTTCCCCTGCGGATTGTGGCGCGCCGCAACCCGCGTCGGCATTCCGACGCGCCTGTGGCCTTCCTGATATCCGTTCCCAAGAAGCGACTGCGTCACGCCGTGGACCGCGTGGCTATGCGCCGCCGGATCCGCGAGGCCTACCGGCTTCACCACCGCAAGTTTCCGCTCGAGGAGGGAATACGGCTCGACGTGGCATTCGTATACGTGGCCAACGGGCTTTCCACCTATTCAGAAATCGAGCGCGCGATGCTGCGGCTTCTGCGCGGCCTTGCAGAGGCTTTTCCTCCCGCCGGCAGTCCGGCTACGGAGAAATGAACGTCCTGCGGTACCTTGCGCGGGCCCTCCGCTCGGCGGCGGTGTGGCTTCTGTGTCTTCCCATACTTTTCTACCGTACCTGCATATCGCCGCTGACGCCTCCGTCGTGCCGTTTCACGCCGACCTGCAGCGCCTACGCCCTTGAGGCGCTCCGCCGCCACGGGCCTGTCAGGGGGCTATGGCTCGCCATCAGGCGGATAATGCGCTGCCATCCATGGGGCGGCAGCGGCTACGACCCCGTGCCATGAATCCCGCTACGACACGCCGCCCCCTATCGAGCTTCGCGAACATCCACGCCCATGACGCGCCTCCCTCCGACGACACGGTGCTCAGCGTCAGGCCCGGAGAGACTCTCGATCCGCAGGGATTCTACAGCATCGGAATCCATCCCTGGGACACGCCGACTCCGGAGGAGGCCCTGCGCGTCCTGGAGCGCTCGGCCTCGGAAAACGAGACGGTGGTAGCCATAGGCGAATGCGGGCTCGACGCCCTCCGCGGCGCCCCGCTCGACCAACAGGAGGAAGTCTTCGTAGCGCAGGTGCGCATAGCCGAAAAGCTGGGCCTCCCCCTGATAATCCATTGCGTCCGCGCGCTGGACCGCCTGCTGCGTCTGCGGAAGCTCCATCCCGGGGGACAGTGGGTGCTCCACGGCTTCCGGGGCAAGCCCTCCACGGCCCGTCAGCTGCTTGCGGCGGGCATCGACCTCTCCTTCGGGCCAATCCGCAATCCCGAAGCCTTCGCAGCCACGCCTCCGGGGCACCGCTTCCTCGAAACTGATTGAACTCCACGACAAATATATCCAGACACCCTTCCCATGGTCGAAAAAATCCGCGTCTTCATCGACTCCTTTACTCCGGACACATGGCCCGCGTGGCTCACGAGCGTCGCCATCTGCGCAGGCATAGCCATCCTGGCTGTAATCACCTATTATATCTGCATCTACCTCCTGCGCATCGTCGAGAAGGTGATAGGCCGTACCCCCACGGACTGGGACGACGACCTGCTGAACCAGCGGCTTCTCAGGGCGCTCTCGCAGCTCGCACCGGCCCTGACCGTGAACTGGCTTCTGCCCGCCATCCTCGGCCATACGCCGGGGACATACAGGCTCCTCTCGGCCCTCACGAACCTTTATATCCTCTGGACGGTCATCCATATCCTGTGCGTCTTCATCGACAACCTCTACGAGGCCATGAGCCACCGGCGGAAGCTCAAGGCCTATGCCGTGAAGGGCTTCTTCCAGATGTTCAAGATTATCTTCATAGCCATCGGGGTAATCGTGGCCCTCAGCATGATGATAGGGAAGACGCCACTTACAATCCTCACGGCTCTCGGCGCTTCGGCCGCCGTGCTGTCTCTGGTGTTCAAGGACACGATTCTCGGCCTGGTGGCGTCGGTGCAGCTGACGGCCAACAAGATGCTTCAGCGCGGCGACTGGATAGTCGTGCCGGGTCTGGACGCCAACGGAGAGGTCGTCGACATATCTCTCACGACGGTCAAGGTCCGCAACTGGGACAATTCCGTGACCACCGTGCCTCCCTACTCGCTGATTTCGGGGCCGTTCCGGAACTACAAGCCGATGCAGGCCACGGCGCGCCGTGTGGACCGCTCTATATTCATTGACATCAACAGCATCCGCCGGCTCTCCGCCTCCGAGCTTGCCGAACTGGAGAAGGAGGGCCTTGTCACCGCAGAGGACGCGGCGGAGCGCACCGTCAATCTCGGCCTCCTGCGGCGCTATCTGGAGCGCCGCATCGCCGCGGAACCCCTTGTGAGCAAGAAGTACACGCAGATGGTGCGTCAGGAGGAGCCGACACCCTCGGGGCTCCCGATAGAAATCTATTTCTTCCTGACGTGCACGGAGTGGGTCAAGTTTGAGCACGCGGCCGCTGACATCATGGATGAAATCTACGCCGCCGTTCCCCTCTTCGGCCTGCGCCTCTTCCAGACCCCCGCCGGCGCCGACCTGAGGAGTCTCGGAAGATAGCTTCCACGCCCGATTTGTCAGTTCTGTTCAAAATTTGTATCTTTGTCAGGTTATGACGAATTCTATTTTTGATTTTCTTGAGAATCTGTCCGCGAACAACTGCCGCGAATGGTTCACGGCGCGCCGGGAGGAGTATGCGGCCCTGCGCGGGCAGTGGATAGCCGAGGTCCAGCGGCTGATTGACGCCATGGCTGTCTATGAGCCTTCTTTCGCGCGTCTGGAGGCCCGCGACTGCCTCTACCGCATCAACCGCGACATCCGGTTCTCGAAGGACAAGAGCCCGTACAAGACCCATTTCGCGGCCCTGGTCTCGCCCCGCGGACGGCACTTCGACAAGGCCTGCTACTATATCCATCTTGGGCTCGACGAGTGCGGGCTCTATGCGGGGCTGTGGAATCCCGAAAGCGCCGTGCTCCGCAAGGTGCGCAAGGCCATCATCGACAATATCGAGGAATTCGACGGAATACTCTCCGACCCGGCGCTGGTGCGGGATTTTCCGGGATGGTGCGGGCGCTCGCTCAAGACGATGCCCCAGGGCTGGCCCAAGGACCATCCGAGGGCCGAACTTCTGCGTCTGCTCGAATACGGCAAGTTCCATACGGTTGACCGCGGGTTCTTCACGGACCCGGCCTGGCCCGAGCGCGCCGCCGAACTGTTCCGTCCGGCGAAGGCTTTCAACGACTTCATCAACTATTCCATAGACGAATGAACGCGGCGAGTCTCCTGTTCCTCTTCTGTGCGGTGGCAGTTCTGCCTGTCTCGGCCACCGAGCCCGCGGGAGAAGACACAATCCACTTTGCCCGCGAGGTGGTGGTGACCGGGCGCACGGCTCCCCGCGGACGGGACATCATCCCTGTGCAGACGCTCTCGGGCGACGAACTGCGTAGGCTGAACTCCAACTCGGTGGCCGATGCCCTGCGGTACTTCTCCGGGGTACAGGTCAAGGACTACGGGGGCGTGGGAGGCATCAAGACCGTGAACATCCGCTCTATGGGCACTAACCACACGGGGGTGGTCTACGACGGCGTCGAGCTCGGCAACGCCCAGAACGGGCAGATCGACCTGGGGCAGTTCTCCCTCGACAACATCGAGGCAATCTCCCTGTACAACGGCCAGCGCTCGCGCATCCTCCAGCCGGCCAAGGACTTCGGCTCGGCCGGGACGGTCTATATGCGCACGCGCACACCTCATTTCGAGGAAGGGGAGCGCTACCACGCGCGCGCCACGGTGCGGGCCGGCTCCTTCGACCTGTTCAATCCCTCGGTTCTCGCCGAGCTGAAGGTGTCGGAGAGCGTCAGCGCCCAGCTTTCAGCCGAATACCTCACGTCCAGCGGCAAGTACAAGTTCCGTTACCGCCGCGTCAACCCGGCGGGCGAGGTGGCCTATGACACGACGGCGGTCCGCGAGAACGGCGACATCGACGCCATGCGCCTGGAGCTGAACATGAACGGGACTCTGCGGACGGGGAAATGGGGCGCGAAGGCATATCATTACTCAAGCGAGCGCGGTGTCCCCGGGGCGATAGTCAACAACGTCTGGCGGCGCGGCGAGCGTATCTGGGACAACAATTCCTTCGCCCAGGGGCGATATTCGGGATGGTGGGGCAAGTTCACGACGCTGAACAACGTGAAATACGCCTTCTACCGCACCCACTACGTCAACAACGACGAGAAGCAGATCAAGGTCGACAATCTCTACCGCCAGAAGGAGCTGTACCTCTCGAGCGCCAACGAGTATGCCTTCGACGACCGGTGGCGCGTGAGCCTCAGCTATGATTTCGCGTGGAACACCCTCTGGAGCGACATGTACGACTTCGCGAAGCCCACGCGCTTCTCCAACTACGTGGCGGTGGCCGCGGCATACGAACTCCCCCGCTTCAAGGCTCAGGCCTCGGCCCTCGGAACCTTCATCCACGACCGGCTCGAAGGCCGGGAGTCTCCGGCCGACAAGCATGTGTTCACCCCGGCCGTCTACGTCTCGGGTGTGCCTCTCCGCTGCGCTCCCGACCTTTCGCTACGGGCCTTCTACAAGCGCTCCTTCCGGATGCCCACCTTCAACGACCTCTATTACGCCGACATGGGCAATTCCAAGCTCTCGCCTGAGAGGGTCTCGCAGTACAACGTGGGAGTCCTTTTCGACCGTCAGCTGCGCTCGGGACTCTTAGCGGCTCTGCGTTTCAGCGCCGACGTCTACTACAACCGCGTGAAGGACAAAATCGTGGCTTACCCGAAGGGGCAGCAGTTCCGGTGGACGATGCTCAATCTCGGAGTGGTCAGCATCCGGGGAATAGACGTGAGCGCGCTGTGTACGGTGCGGCCACTCAGCGAGCTTTTCCTGACATTGCGCGCGCAGTACACATTCCAGCGGGCAATCGACGTGACGAACCCGGAGGACAACTATTACCGCGACCAGATACCCTACATCCCGCGCAACTCGGGCTCGGTAGTGGCAAACGCCCGGTGGCGGGGCTGGGGACTCAACTATTCATGGATATATGTCGGGGAGCGCTACAACCAGCAGGAGAACATCCTCTACAACCATATGCAGCCCTGGTATACCTCGGACCTTTCCCTCTCGTACGATTTCAAGGTCAGGGCGTGCCGGATGCGCGTTCTCGCTGAAATAAACAACCTCCTCAGCCAGGACTACGACGTAATCATCAACTATCCCATGCCGAAACGGAACTACCGATTCACCCTGACAGTGGAGATATAGTTAAAAATTATTAACCGTCTTCAGCTGTGGTCTGCAACTTGGGAAATTTCAGTATTTTTGTAAATTAATTCACTCATTCCAATCATTTCTAAATAAAAGTCTTACAATGGCAAAAATCCTACCTCTCGGCCTCGGGCTGCTTCTGCTCCCTCTGGCCGCGTCCGCTGCCACTCCGGAACAGGCCGCCTTTGTACGCTCCCGTCAGGCGAAAACCCAGCTCGCCATGATGAAGCAGCGCAGCAAGGCCGTCACTTCCGACTTCGAGCGTGCGGACAACATCCGCCGTATAGTTTCCGCCAATCCGGAGACCACACAGACGGATTTCGACAACTATGGATTTCTCGACGGTCCCAACGGACAGATATGGTTCTACACGATGGACTATGACTACGAGATCATCCAGCATCCGGCTTATGCTGAGCAAATCATCAATGGCTTCGAGCTTCAGGTATACGATGACCAGCGCAAGTTAGTCGGCTCGGTGAAGGACAAAATCACCTACGCTGAAAACGAAATCCGCGTTGCTGCAATAGGCGTGGACTATATGGTCTCCAAGAAGTTCTTCAACACGGACAACCGCTATGAGATAGTCGTGAACCTCGCCATGAACCGTCCGGACTACACCATGCGCACATACGGCAAGGTATATTCCATCGGCGCGGCCACAGACGCGGAGGGCAACACGCCCTGCGTGATGGAGCTTCCCGGCTACATCAACGCCGCCGAGAACACCGCCACGGCCTCCTGGGACGAGAATTTCTTCATCGCCATCCAGACCGAGACGGGTTATGACGAGACCAAAATCGACAATCTTGGCGAATATGCAGACTCCAACAAGTTTGTTTTCACCGTCTACAAGAAGGCAGGCTGGAGCGGCGGCCCTCAGGCCATCGGCGATTTTCGCGTTTCCGGCCCCCATCTTCCGGGCGACCAGGTGACGGTTCCATACTTCATGATGGACACCGTCGACGGAAAGCTCCGCATCCTCTTCCAGTATTATGAAAAGTGGTTCTTCAAGAATGCCATAGGTCCGAGCCTTCCCGGCGAGGACGAGACGGACGGCATGCCTTTCGACGACAACCACCTCATAGTCGAGGAATACACCTGCACCAGCTTCGGAAGCACCCTCACGGAGGGGCGGAAATGGTCGGTACTCGCAGACCAGGCCACGGACAACCCCGACATCAAGTTCCAGTTCTACAGCATCGGCCACCTTCTCTATACCGACGACGTCATGGAAGACGGCTCGCTCGCAGTGGCAATCCAGGGCTACCGCATCTCCGACGACGACAACTACCTGACCTCCTTCGTGAAGTACGACAAGGACGGTAAGAAGGTGAAGGATATCGCCGTCGGTATCGACATCCACATGGCCCTCACCGACCTCCGCGGCTTCGACCGTCAGGTGATGTTCGTCAAGGGCAACGGCGACTCCTCCTATAATCTGATTTTCGTCGATATGCCCTCCGGCAACGAGATTCTCAACATCCCATCACTCTACCAGAACATCCAGCTGAAGGCCAACGTTGACCGCTACCCCGTCGGCGACAGCTATGAATATGCCTTCCAGACAGCGCAGATGGGCAATGACGACGAGGGCAACGTGCTCGAGCGCATTGTCTGGATCAACGCTGAGGGCGACATCACCCACTCCGACGTCCTCAACCTCGGAAACGATGTGTCCATGGCACAGGTCTACATGGCAAGCTACGTCTTCTCGCCCTACATCTTTGACACCGACGATGAGCGCGAATACATGTGGCTCGTGAAGAGATATGTCGACAAGCACGTTTCCTCGACGGAAACGGACACCTGGCTCTACATCCTCTCGCCCAAGGGCAAGCTCTTCGAGCTCGGTCCCGACCCCGAGAAGGGCGACATCAGCTCCGTATCCTACATCAACACTCCGGGCAAACCCGCTCTCTGGATTTCGTACGCGAAGTCCGACGAGAACAACGTGGTCCACTACAGCCAGGATTTCTACACGCTTCCTTTCGTGAAATTCGCCGAGGGCGGCGACGGCACCGAAGCCAATCCCTACAAAATCAGCACCGTCGGCGACCTCGAGCAGCTCCGGGCCTTCCCCTCGGCACACTTTGAGGTTGCGGCCGACATCGTGGCCGACGGCGTAGAGCTCACCCCTGTTCCCGACTTCTCCGGTGTCCTCGACGGCAAGGACCATAAAATCACGGGTCTTCAGATTGCCGGTCCCGGCCTCTTCGAGAACATCGCCAACGGCACGGTCAAGAACCTCAAGCTGATCGGCGCGCGGATTCTCTCCCACAAGAACGTCGACACGGGCCTCATAGCCGCGTACACAAATTCGGCGAAAATCTCGAATGTGCACATCTTCGGGCTCGACATCGAAGCCTCCGAGGAGGACGACCTCACCTTCGGCGGCATCGTAGGTATGGGAGCCATGCACACCGAAATCACGGACTGCTCCCTCAACAGCGCAGAAATCAGCCTTCCCGGCTCCACCAGCGTAGGCGGTATCGCCGGCGACCTCCGCACGGGCTCCTCCGTGAAGTCCTGCAGCGTTCACGCCACAATTTCCGCCATGTCGGAACTCGGCGGTATCGTCGGCGCCGTGACAGGCGACAACATCGTCTCCGATTGCCACGCCGACGTGAACCTCACGGCCCGCGCCACTGTCGGCGGTATCGTCGGCTCCTCTTCCGGTTCAGAAATCTCCCGCTGCTATGTGGAAGGCACAATCAGCACCACCGGCGGGATGAGCCAGTGGTACGACCACGGCCCCTGCGCCGGCGGCATCCTCGGAGCCATCAGCTCGGCCATCACAACCGACGGAAACGGCAATCAGGTCGTACTCACCACACCTACGGTGTTCAGTAATTTCGTGAACCTTACCTCCATGACGGGCCACACGCCTTCCTCAGCTCCCTCCTACGAGGGCCAGCAGAAGACCATGCACCGCATCGTGGGTAGCACTCAGGTGAACATGGAGCCCGAAATCATCGACTATGACTCGGACGACGAACCCGTATACGGCGAGGCTAATCCCGCCGACCAGCGCTTCAAGGACAACTACGCCGTAGCCGATCTGGCTGTCGTTCAGGACGACATCGAGGCTTTGGCCACGACCACCGAAGGCGCGTCGGTAAACTCCGACCAGCTCAGCGCGGAATGGTTCGCACAGAATCTCGGACTGGAATACGCCGAGGACAAGCCCTGGAACGAGATGGCCGACTTCGATCCGGCCCTCAAGCATGAAGGCGGCAACTTCTGCTCGCCCGACGAACTCACCGTCGAGGAAGGCGAAACTTTCGACATCTACGTTGTGTTCGTAGGCAACGCGGCTCTCAGCGCCGAATCCATCATGGACTCCTTCAGCTACACGACTTCCGACGAGAACATCGTCGACATGGGCGCGGACATGAGCCTCACCAAGGGCCGACTCGCCGTACAGTTCGAGGCGAAGGCTCCCGGAAAGGCCGTTGTTGACATCTGCGGAGCCAAGTGCAGCGTGACCGTCACCGAAAAGATTTCCGGCATCGGCTCCGCCGCGGCTCCCGAGGCTTCGCTCGACATCGACGGCGAGTATGTACGCGCCGCCGGAATGGCTATCGAGGTCTACAATGTGTCCGGCATGCTCGTGGCTTCGGGCAGCGACGCTGTGCGTATCTCCACTCTCGCCCCCGGCATCTACGTGGCCCGCGCCACCTCCAAGACCGAGACCCGCACCGCCAAGTTCATCGTCCGCTGATCTCCCTCCGCGCGACGGAATCCCATTCATAACAAAACTCCCTTCGGCCCTCAGACGCGCCGGAGGGAGTTTTTTCATGCCACGCGCGTCCCCCGCTTGTTTATTTATTGCAATTTTGTTAATTTTGCAGTCCAAAATCCAATCGACTAAAATCAATCAACTTCAATTCCCAAGAAATCCTGTTGAAATTATGGAGACAACAAGCAGAATGTGGATCATGGCATTGCTGATGGCTATGGGCTTTGCCTTGACGGCATGCAGCGACAAGGATGAATTTCCCGAGGATGAAAATCCCGACGACGAGCAGGCCGAGCTGGTCGAAATCCCGACCGAAGACAAAATGACCGAGACTTGCAAGGTTCCGGTAGTCGTGATCGGCAGCGGCTTCAGCGATGTGGCGGAGGCCGTGGTCCGGCGCATAGAAAACCCTCAGACCGAGCTCAGCGAAAACGCCAAAGTCATCTTCTTCAAAGGCGAGGACATCTACAGCTTCAGCGATGCGGACTTCCGCACTATCGGCAAGGCATACGACAAGGGAGCCATCCTTGCAATCGACCAGCCTAAAGAAAAGCACATCCTCGACCTCGCGCTGAAAATCGCCATGCCCGAATTCGAGGAAGGTTTCTCGGTCGAGGAACACGACGTGCCTTTCGCCGACTTCATCGCCTACAACACCCCCCGCAACAAGCAGTATATCCTCCACGACATCTTCGACGACGATCCCGTAACGGTCGAACATTCCAAGACCGAGACAAGCGGAGAAGCCGAGAACAGCAGCATCACGAAAGAAGAAAGCGAGCCCGTCAGGGAATCCAGAGTGCATGAGGAATTCACCCTCGCTCCGTACACGGCCGGACTCTACGCCGACGAAATCTGCAAATGGTTCAACCGGCTCGACGAGGCGGCTCCCGGGCGCGCCCTCGCAGCCTTTCAGGCTTCCCGAGGCAACTCCCTCGACCAGCTGACCGAGGCGCAGGAAGTGACCAAGACATATTCCTTCGTCCCCTACGTCCCTGACGACGCTCCCGCCACAAAACAGGACGTGGCCAACCATTGCGTGCCCATCACGGTCAATTACTTCATCTACTGCGCCTACTCCTACAGCAGGGACACGGACTACTACATGATCGACCAGGAAATATCCATCTGCAGCTCGCCGATCTGGCGCGGCACGGGCAACGACGAGAAAGGCATAGTCCTTACGGAGGTCAAATTTGACGCCTCACTCCTGGACGGAAACGGAAAGGCCATTTCAAGGAACAATGGATGCACCATCCTGCAGCACTCGCCCAACACCACCACCGGCTCGCAGACCATCACCACCACCAGCTCCTTCTCGCTCAGCGGAAACGTGGGCCTCACGCCCTCCGGACCGTCGATGACCGTCGGCGGCGGCATATCCTGGGGCGTGAACCATGCCTCGACCCTGCCGGACGTGTCGGTGATAAACAACTCGATGGACAATAGCGAACAGAACAACGCAAAATGGACATACAGCGTCCAGTACAACGATGCCTACTTCCCCGGCATATTCAAAAAGGCCTCCTTCGGCAGCACTCCCGAAGTGGCGAAATCGACCTTCCACACCTATAACTCCTGGATCTGGCAGGTTGACAGGCCCGAGAGCCACAAGCCTGATTTTTCATTGCGCGTCAACGAATTCAAGATCTCGTATCGCCTCGAGAAGTTCACGTCGAACAACATCTTCCGCTACAACTCGCGGAGGTGGAACTACGGACCCTCGTACAACAGCAGCTTCAAACTTGTGTCGCCGAACCGCAAGTGATTTCCGGCGACAATCCCGCTGACGGAAACGGGGCGCTCCGACAAGTGGAGCGCCCCGTTTCGTATTGAAAATCAGGCGTCAGGCTTTATTTCAGGCTCCATTCGAAGCCGTCCTTGGTGTCCTTGACGTCGAAGCCTATTGCGGCGAGTCGGTCGCGGATAAGGTCGGAGGTCGACCAGTCCTTGGCCTTCTTGGCGTTTCCGCGGATTTCGAGTAGAAGGTCCACGGCTTCCTCGTAGGGCTTGAGGACTCCTGCGGCGCTGTCGGCTCCTGCGGCGTCGGTGCGGATGCCGAGAATGTCGACGAGGAATGTGTCCATGAGCTTCTTCAGGGCCGCGATATCTTCGGCAGTTGCTTTGGCGGTGCCGTCGTTCACGGCGTTGACGATGCGCACGGCGTCGAAGAGGACTCCGATTACCTGCGGAGTGTTCAGGTCGTCGTCCATCGCCTCGTATGCCCGTTCCTCAAGGCCGGAGACGTCCACGGTGGACTCTTCCGAGGGTTTGAGGGACTGGAGGCGGCGGTAGCCGTCAAGCATGCGTCCGAGGGCCTTTTCCGCGCCTTTGAGGGCTTCGTTGGAGAAGTCGACTGTGCCGCGGTAGTGGGCCTGGAGGATGAAGAAGCGGATGGTCATCGGCGAGTAGGCCTGGTCGAGGCGCGGGTGGGAGCCGGTGAAGAATTCGTCGAGGGTGATGAAATTGCCCTTGCTCTTGCTCATCTTGAGGCCGTCGATTGTGATCATGTTGTTGTGCATCCAGTAGTGGACGGAATCATGACCGTTGTGAGCGACGGACTGGGCAATCTCGCACTCGTGGTGCGGGAACTTGAGGTCTATGCCTCCGCCGTGGATGTCGAAGGGAGAGCCGAGGTATTTCTCTCCCATTGTGGAGCACTCGAGGTGCCAGCCGGGGAATCCTTCGCTCCAGGGCGAGGGCCAGTGCATGATGTGCTCGGGGGCGGCTTTTTTCCAGAGGGCGAAGTCGGCGGGATGGCGCTTCTCGCTCTGGCCGTCGAGTTCGCGCTGGGCGCTGAGGATATCGTCGATGTTGCGCCCGGAGAGGCGTCCGTATCCATGGACGGCGTTGTACTTGGGCACGTCGAAGTACACGGAGCCTTCGCTGACGTAGGCGAATCCGGCGTCGAGGATTTTCTTCACATACTCGATCTGCTCGATGATGTGGCCGGAGGCGTGGGGCTCGATGCTCGGGGGGAGGACGTTGAGGGCGTCCATCGCCTTGTGGTAGCGGTTGAGGTAGTGCTGAACGACCTCCATTGGCTCGAGCTGCTCGAGGCGGGCCTTCTTTGCGATCTTGTCCTCGCCGTCGTCGGCGTCATGCTCGAGATGGCCTACGTCCGTGATGTTGCGGACGTAGCGCACCTTGTAGCCGAGATGGGTGAGGTATCGGAAAAGGATGTCGAAGGTGATTGCCGGACGGGCGTGGCCGAGATGGCCGTCGCCGTAGACCGTCGGGCCGCAGACATACATTCCGACACGGTCCTCGTGGATGGGCCTGAACAGCTCCTTCTGACGCGAGATCGAGTTGTAGATGCAGAGCCGTGAGCTTTTCATATCAGGCCATGAAGGGGTTGGGAATTTCACCCTTGCCGCCGGCGGGTTTGCCGCCCTTGGGCTCCTTGCGGACGATTTCGCCGAAGGTCTGCTCGTACTTCGCGATGTTGTCGCGGAGGGCGAAGAGGAGGTTCTTGGCGTTCTCGGGGCTCATGATGATGCGGCTCACGACCTTGGCCTGGGGCATGTTGGGAGCCACGGTGATGTAGTCAAGGAAGAATTCGTTGGCGCTGTGGGCGATTACGGCGAGATTGCTGTAGTGGCCGCCGGCCACCTCGGGGGTGAGCTCGATCTTGAGCTCGTTTTTCTGCTGTTCCATTTTTATGGCAGGTATTTTTATTGTTTATGATTCGGAAAAAGATTATTCTACGGGCTTGATGTTCGACACCTTGGTGATTCGGGCGGAGTTCTCGTCGCCGTTGAAGTCGACGTAGAAGACTCTGATGGCCTCGACACCGGGCTTGTTCCAGATTTCGGCGATGTCGAACGAGGCGTAGGCGGCCTGGTTCATGGCGGTTGAGCCGATGTCGGGGGTGAAGACGATGTGGAGCTCGGGCTCGCTGCTGTCGGCGGTGGCGGGGTCGAGGACGAGGCCGAACCGGCGCGGGCTGTTGGTCATTTTGAGGACAAGCTGCATGTTGAGCCACTGTCCGGCGCGCCACATCGAGGCGAGGTGAACTGGCGAGGAGGACCATTCGGTGGGATTGCTTGACTTGGCGGTGGTGACCGTCGGTCCGAGGCAACGCGTGAAGCCGATCACGCGCACGGGGCCGCTCTCGAACTGCTTTCCGCTTTCGGGAATATAGTTGAGGAGGATGCGCGTCCCGGCCTTGATGGTCACGTCCTGGAAGAACTGTGTAGTCGTGAGGGTTATTTCGGGAGAGTCGTTGAGGGAGCGGAATGTGAACGTGCATCCGGCGGGATCGGAAGAAGCGACCGTGACGATGTCGAGAAAGCTGTTGCCGGTGGGCCCGTCTGGGCCGTCGTTGTCTCCGCAGGCGCTGAAGCCGAGGGCTGTGGCGCAGACGAGGAGAACTGAGAGAAATTTACGTACCATGTTTTTCTATTATTGTATTGATTATTCTTTAACCTGAATTATTTTGCCGTCGGCCATGTGGATTGTGCGGTCAGCGCCGGCGGCGAGGGACTCGTCGTGGGTGACGATTACGAAAGTGGCGCCCATCGAGTCGCGGAGCTCGAAAAAGAGATTCTTCAGCTCGTCGCGGTTGTGGCTGTCTAGGCTTCCGGTAGGCTCGTCGGCGAAGACGACTTTCGGATTGTTCACCAGGGCGCGAGCCACGGCCGCGCGCTGGCATTCGCCGCCGGAGAGCTCGGAGGGGCGGTGGGAGAGACGCTCGGCGAGGCCGAGTTTCGTCAGGAGGGCGCGGGCGCGCTCCATAGCCTCGCGCCGGGCGCAACCGGCGATAAGCGCGGGCATTGCCACATTCTCCTCAATCGTGAACTCGGGGAGGAGGCGGTGGGCCTGGAAGACGAAGCCGATGTTGGCGTTGCGGAAGCGAGAGAGGGCGCCGTCGCCCAGAGATTCCACGTCCTGACTGTCATAGAGGACGCTTCCGCCCTTCTCGGGCTTGAGGAGAGTGCCGAGAATCTGGAGGAGGGTGGACTTCCCGGCGCCGGAGGGGCCGACAATGGCTGTAATCTTCCCGGAGGGGATGTCCAGGGAGATTTCGCGAAGCACTTCAAGGGAGCCGAAGCGCTTGGTTATGTTCCTTGCCGTAAGCATCGTCTGACAAAGGTACAAAAATCATGCCACCTTTCAAAGCCTTTATCTATTTTTAAGAGCGGTGTAAGATCGGGTCCAATATTATATCCACCCGAAAAATAGTCAAAAAACAAGCCATTCCCGGTCTATTAAGAAAGTCTGGCCCCGATAAGCGGAGTCAGACTTCCTTTATTTATGGATATTGCAGAAAAGGTCTGCAATATTTTGATTACTGCTGGACGAATGTAATATCGTCAACTACAAGTGTTTGCTTGCCGAAGGTATAAAAGCCTACACCTGAGTAGTCAAGAGGCATGTATTTCACCTTTATTATTTCCATTCCGTCAACATAGAAAGAAAGAGTGGAGCCATCAGAAACGAGTTTCCATTCCTGATTGATTTTCTTGCTTTTAGGCCATTTCACACCCTGTGAAATCATTCCGACCATCTTGTTGTCGACGAAACGGAGAAAGTTCACCATCTCATCGTTGAAGGTAAAGGCATAGAAATTGCCGAAATCGCGATAGTTGAAGATAAAGCCACAGGTTTTGTCAGTGCCAAGCTTGTCAATCTTGACGTTTGCCAAAATCTCGAAGGGTTTCTGAACGTTGAGAGGAGCATAACAGTGGGTCTCGAACATAGTGTTCTCGCCAACTTGAGCTCCCATCATCGCGGTTGCGAACTTATTGATGCCCTTAGACTTGATAGTCATCACACCTTTGTCGATGATTGCCGTACCGTTGCTGCTTTCTCCTGCGCTCTCGGTCCATCCGAGGCTGTTGCCCTCAAACTCTTCCTTGAAGGTCTGGGCGCTGAGGGTAGCTGTGCATAAAAGCACAGCTGTGCATAAGATTAGAATTTTTTTCATTTGTATAATGGAATTGGTTGTTTTTTTATATGCTTGAAGCTTTGCCTATTCGAGTCTGAAGCTCTTCGACCATAGGCTCTAATTCCTTGGGAAGCCGGTCAATTTCATCGAATTCCCCATGTTTCGCCTGCATGGCCGTTGCTACCTCAGAAGATATCTTAATCTGGAAAGCCACCCGATCGCTTGTAGTGATATCCCGGACTGTGACCCGGTTTCTCATTTCTCGATCCGACATCGTAAATGCCTTGTATTTCCAAGGTGTCTGAAGATATCCTCCGGCATGGTCGGTTGTCTCAATTTCCGGGAAATAATTTAGGATAATCTGATGAAGCATTTTCCATGCTTTGCCTGTGTCCACAAGTCCACTTTCCGAATCCTTTGTGTAAAACTGCGGATCCAGCGCAATCGTGATGAATTTATTCACCAGACCGGAAGCAGCTGAAGCACGGTAGAAACCGTCTTGGTTGAGATTGAATGACAATGAATTGCGCTCGTCACTTCCATAGAATTTGGAATTCATGGTGGTGTATTCGTCGCATTCAACTCTGATGATGGCAACCTGATTATTCTTTTTGGGACGGGTGAATTCGGCATAGCCGTTGCCCATCAGGACATTGTCTACATAGATTGCAGCTTCCTGAGGCGTGACCTGAATTTTGATCACCTTCTCTTTCTTTGCACTGGCATCTACTATAAACAACATCGCAATCAGTAGAAATAGAATTCTTCTCATAATCTTAATGTCTGTTGTTTGAGTATTTTAGATATTTGGGTATTTGAAGTTCTACAAGATTTCCGTTTTTCAAGTCATCGGTAAACACCTTCTTTGAATAGACCTCTACACCATTGTCCCGACAGGAGACCTCCACATACTTTTGACCCTTAGGCACAGTATAATATACCATATCGGAGCCAAGATATTGGCCATCTGCGTAGATTTCTATTTGTCGCTCCTGACACGTCAGAACTAAATTTCTTGGAGAGGCACAGGATCCCGACAAGAGAATAGCAATGACACCTGTGAGTGCCTTTATCAATTCGGGAATTTTTTTGTTAGAAGAAGCTGCTGACTTCATCTTTTTAGTTGTCTGCCTCGGTCTTCCTCTCGTTGGCATATGATTGCTGTATATACAAGATAAGCGTAGGAATCTGTATCTGTTACCGTCCTACGTTCTGAGGCTTCTCGCATTGCCCTATTACAGTCGGACGGCAACGAAGAAGCCCTACGCTTGTATATGCAATCAATGCGCCTGAATGAATTCCTCACGGAATCACATACAGTGTGCAAGATAATTACATATCCGCGGGCATCTATCGTTGCTCAATCCTTGACTGTAATATGAAATTTTGCGAGAATTTCAGAACGCCAAGAATCAGCGCGGATAAACGCTTATCATTATGTCTGCACCCCTCCCTCAGTCCCATAACCGGGGCTTCGAGCGGTTTGCAATTGCAAAATTAATGTATATTTTCAACAAATGCAACTTTTATGCTGTAAAACACAGAAAAAAGTCAGAGTATTGTATTTTCAGGGGGAGTCAAGGCTATTTGCCGTTATTATCTTTATGGCTCTTGCGGGCGTTGAACATCTTTTCCCTGATGCCGCCGTTTTCGACAAAATACTCCTGAAGGTAGTCTATGTATTTTCTCAGAAGAATATCGGCCTGATGGATTAGTGTAATGGCTATGTTGCAGATGGTTTCGTCGCTCCTGACTTTGATGGCTTCACGATAGTAGGCGGAATCGTTATGGAGAGCGCAAATGCGCCTTGTCCTGACTGCCTTTTCCGAGTCCATTTTCCAAAGGGCAAGTTCTCTTACTCGGAGATAGTCCTCATAATCAAGCAAAAGTTCATGAAGGCTGGCCTTGGCAACATTCAGGAGCTTGATTTCAGTTTCCGTAGAAGTTGTGCCGGCCTGACACCCCTCAGCAATATTCTGTCTTCCGCTCCGGGCTGCCTGAATCATCTGGTCGACGGTACGGTCTCCTATCGAAAGATATTTGTGCGCGAAGTAATAGGTGACGTCGTAGATGCACTCTGTCTTCTGAAATGCAATCAGGTCGCGGTAGTTTCCTTTCTGCTCGAGAAAAGTCTCAGCCATAAGGGACGAGAAGTTTAGAGGTTAGAATTCTTATAGGACTTATTGGCCTATGTCACAAAATTACAAAGAATTATCTTGCTGAGCAAAGAAAAAGAGGAAAAATTCATGGTCTGAGGGGAAAATAGGCCATATAAGCCCTATAGGCCTGATGGGGCTTATTCTTGATTGACGGATTTTTGACTGTCGGCCTATCGGGCTTATCCGGCCTATTAGGCTTATAATTCCTCTCTCATCAGGCGCAGCCATTTGCGGTAGCCGAGGACTGCTATGACGGTATAGACGAGGTAGAGGATGCCGTAGAGGGGGATGTCTTTGTAGAAGTAGAGGCCGAAGGAGACGGCGTCGACGGCTATCCATGCGAGCCACTGCTCGATGTACTTGCGGGCGAGCATCCATGTCCCGGTCATGGAGAGGGCTGTGGTGAAGGCGTCGAGCCAGGGGACGGTGCTGTTGGTGAAGCGGATGAGCACCCAGGCGATGAGGAGGTAGACGGCCCCGGTGACAAGCACGAGGGCCGGGAGGCGGCGGAGGGGAAAATGCGAGATGCGAAGCTCCTCTCCGCCTGGCGCCCCTGTGCGGCGGCGCCAGGCGAATAGGCCGTAGACGGCCATGACGAGGTAGTAGATGTTCATGCCGAAGTCGGCGTAGAGCCCGGCGCGGAAGTAGACGTACATCGACATGCAGGGCATGACGAGTCCGACGTACCAGAGGAGGCGGTTGGCCTTGTACTCCCAGTAGAGGTAGAGGAGGCCGGTGAGGAAGCCGGCGATTTCTACGGCCTTGTCGAATGAGAGCCAGTCCATCAGAATCTGATATTTACGGATGCCATTACGTGGGCGGGAGCCTGGGCGGCGTAGCCGCTGTAGCGGTAGACGATCTTCTGCCCGTCGGAGTCGGTGTAGTAGCCCGAGCCGGCGTAGCCGTTGTTCTCGTACTTGGCGTTGAATATATTGTAGACGGCCACGCCTACGCGCAGCTCCTTGAGCCGCAGGAGATTACGGAAGGTCCAGCCGAGACGGAGGTCGCTGAAGAAATAGTGCTTGAGCGTCAGCTCCTCGACGTGGGAGTTGGTCATGTACTGCTTGCCGACGTAGTGGCTCTCGAGCGAGGCGTCGAGGCCGCGCCAGCGGAAATTGAAGGCGTTGTTGAGGGTGAAGCCGGGGGAGAAGGCTATGGGGGTGTCGCCGCAGTCTACCCCGATGGGGTCGGCGCCGTCGTCGTTATAGATATACTCGGTGAAGTCCTTGATGCGGTTGCGGGAGAGGGTGGCGTTGATCTGCCAGTCGAACCAATCTGCGGGCCGGAGGGCGGCCTGGAGCTCGATGCCCATGCGGTAAGAGTCGGGGACGTTGACGCTCATGGGGTTGCCGGTGTCGGAAAGCTCGCCGGTGACGACGAGCTGGTTGCGGTAGTCCATCATGTAGAGGTTCACTCCGGCGGTGAGGAGGGGGATGGCGAAGGTGTAGCCGAGTTCGTAGTCGAACATGCGCTCGGCCTCGGGGAGGCGTCCGGGGGAAGCGTCGGTGAAGTTGTCGTGTGTCGGCTCCTTGTGGGCTACGCTCCAGGAGGCGAAGGCGCGGTGGCGGCGGTCGCGGGATGCCCAGCTGAGGCCGACTTTGGGGTTGAAGAAGCTGTAGGTGCGGCGGATGTCGAGCATCTGCGGGGCTGAGGCGGCGTAGTCGTAGTTGTCGGAGGTGCCGTGAATCTTATAGCGTATGCCGCGCCACTGGAGGTCGGCGAAGGCATTAAAGCCGCGTCCGGCGTCGACTGTGGCGCGGGCGTAGATGTTTCCGTCAAGCTTGGTGCCGAGATGGCGGTAGAATTCCTGGGATGGGTCGAGGGGGTTGGTGTAGGTGCGGACCCATTCGACGGTGCCGAAATGGTGGCCGCGGTAGTTGTTGAGGGAGCCGCCGAGGGTTGCGTCGACGCGGCCGTGGCGCCAGCGGAGCGCGAAGATTCCGCCGCCGAAGCCGTTGTCGAGGCTTTTGTCGGTGATGAGGTCGGATTTTGTCACGGTCTCGCCGCCGTCGAGGGTGAAGGGCCTCAGACCGTACTCCACGAGGGTGCGGCGCACCTTGTACTGCTCATAGTAGCCGTCGCCCTTTGTGTAGTGCAGGGCCACGTTGAGATGCCATTCGGAGCCGAAGGCCTGACCCCAGTGGAGCTGGAAGTTGTGCTGGCGGTAGTTGTCGGTCTGGTTGGGGTAGTAGGCCGTGCGGCCTTCGGAGTCGGTGTACTCGCCGCAGGGGTTGTAGCGGCGGCCGTATTTCTCCATCTGCTCGCGCGAGGCATAGTCCCACGCCATGTAGGTCTGCTCCTTGCCTCCGAAGGCCAGGAGCCGCAACGAGGTCGGGCCGTTGACGTAGGCCACCTGTCCGAAATAGCTCCAGAGCTTCGAGAACGCGCGGTCGATGTAGCCGTCGGAGCCGGCGTGGCTGATGCGGGCGTCTGCGCTCCAGTGTCCGCCGAGGAGTCCGGAGCCGACACGGAGGGTCTCCTTGTTCGTGTTATACATGCCGTAGCTTCCGGCGAACTCGGCGTAGGGGTCGAAGGAAGGGGCGTCGGTGAGGAGATTTACGGAGCCGCCGAAGGCCCCGGCGCCGTTGGCGCTTGTGCCGGCTCCGCGCTGAATCTGGACGGAGCGGACACTGGAGGCGATGTCGGGCATGTTGACCCAGTAGACGCGGTGGCTCTCGGCGTCGTTTACGGGCACGCCGTTGGCTGTGATGTTTATGCGGGAGGCATCGGAGCCGCGGAGGCGGATGGAGGTGTAGCCCATCCCGGCGCCGGCGTCGCTTGTTGCGAGGAGCGAGGGGGTCATACCGAGGAGATAGGGCATATCGCGGCTGTCGTTGGCGCGCTCGAGAACATCCTTGCGCACGTCGGTGAACGCCACAGGCGTTGAGGCCGTGGCGCGGTTGGCGAGCACTTCCACGCTCCGCAGATTGATGATTGACGAATCGGCCGATGTCGCCTCCGTGGCGCCCTCAACGGCCCAGACCCCCGCGCAGCCCAGTGCCGCGGACGCCAGAGTGAAGAACATTTTCTTCATAATCAGACTTTTTTTCTCTACGCCGGTATTACCCGGTTCAGGTTCAAAGGGTATGATCTCAGCTTCGGCGCCGCCGGTCCCTCCGGACTCCGCGGCATAATGCCGTCGCACCCCTAAAAAATACATTGTCGCGACAAAGGTACGAAAAAATTTTTTAGAGAGGACGAAAAAATCAGAGAATGATTGTCGGTTTGGAGTGGAGAGTGTAGCCGAGGGATTCTTTGAACTGGCAGAGGCCGGGGTCGGGGATGCCGTCGACGGAGGAGGGGCCGAGGTCGAAGCATCGTTCTCCGTCGGAGGCGAAGGACTCGGCCATGCGGGCGGCGAGGAAGTTCATGGGGCGGAGTGGCGCGGCTTCGGGGATGTGGCCCCAGTATACGCCCTGGACCACGCCCGAGGGGTGGTGGTAGTTGACGGCGGCGGCGATGTTCCGGCCCTGGTGGCTGACTATGAATATGCTTCCCCGGACGAGCCGGCCGATTGTGGCGGCGAGGTTGTCGAGGGTCATGTGGACGGGGTAGCCTTTGGAGCGGTGGTTGATGCAGACGATGCGGTATGCCTCGGCGAGGGCGGCGGAGTCCGCGGGGGCGAAGCGGCGGCATTCGAGGCCGGCCTTGACGGATGCGCGGTATTTCCTGCGGGCCTGAGGTATCATGCAGGCTTCGACGTCCATTCCCGGGCTGAGGGGGAGGGCGTAGAGGTAGTCGGTGTAGAGGAGGCGGCCTCCGGCGCTGAGGGCGGCGAGGTATTGCTTGGCGATGGACGAGCCGGAGGAATATATGTCGGGGGGGAGGGTGAGGCGGACGGCTGCGCCGGCTTCGCGGCCGTAGCGGCGGAGGGCGTCGAGGGCCTCGACGTAGTGGGCGAGCTGCTGGGGCTTTGCGGCCTCGATGGAGGCGAAGGGCGCGGAGAATGGGGCGTTGAGGCGTCCGTCGCGCAGACCGAGAATCACGCCGAGGCGCGCTCGGTCCTCGCCGTCGAAGAAGGCCACATAGTGGACGTCCTCGCATTTGGAGCGGTTCAGCTCGGAGAAGGGCACGGAGTCGTAGACCAGCGCCGGCTCGGGAAAGAGCCGCTGATATTCTTCGGGAGAAATCCTCTTAGCATCCATCATATTGCTGATAAATTTCAATAAATTACGATAATGAAACTACGATATTCATCTCTATGAGTTTTATGGTGCAAATATAAAAAGACGCGACGATATTACGAAATACCTGATGAATGTCTTAATCGCCGGGTTGCCCCAGAATTCCGTAAATCTCAGCCTTTAGCTTTGGAATATGGTTGATAACTATAGCCCACAGTATATCGGGTTTGAGTGAGTCATAGGCATGAATTACATAATTGCGGGTATCAACGATTTTTCGGGCGGAAGAGATGCTGATGTCAGGATGAATCTTGAGAATACGATTCATGGCTTCTCCTATGATTTCGATATTGCGCTCTGTGAATTTCCTGAAAACGATATCGTTTTCGAACGTTTCATACAGTCGTCCGAAACGATCTTCTGCCATTTCGATTTCAGAAATGGCCTGAAGTATGTCGAGAAGATATTTCCTGATTGTCTTATCCATAGATGAGTCGTTTTGTGCGGTCGAGTTCTTCCCGGAAAACGGGATTCCTTACGGCATCATCGCAGACGAGGTCTATGCGACGCCCTGTAATTTCCTGAAGAGCATGCATGAAATCGAAGAAAATATCGGCCCAGTCGAGTCCTTCGGCATTGATGGAATTACTGTCGAAATTGACGGAGAAATCGATGTCGCTTTGGTCGTTGAAGCGGGGGGTTAGGATAGAACCGAACACCCACAGTTTTGCCACCTTGTACTTCTTGCACAAGGCGATAATCCTGTCGATGTTCATCTCAATCAGTTTCATGATGCAAATATAATCAATTGCAGGGATATAACAAAAAAAGCGGACTTCGGAAAGTTCGCTTTAGGGGGTAGAGTATGTTGCCTAATACTTCTCCGAAGCCATATTGTCTTCGGATTATCGAACTGTGTCAGATGATTCAAGCAATTGTGTTACTTCTGTTTTTAATAATGGCAAATGATTGATAACAATAGCCCATATCAAATCCTCTCTCAAACTGTCGTAACCATGTATAAGATAGTTGCGGGTATTGACTATTCTGCGAGCCGATGTGATTTCAATATCAGGCATGATTTTCAAAATACGATTCATGGCCTCGCCGATTATTGCAATCTCCCATTGTACGGCGCTTCTGAAACAGATATCGTCACAAAATGCCTGAAATTCTCTTGGCCTACTTGAACAGAACAGTTCGATATGGGATATACTGTTTAATATGTCATTGAGTGACTTATAGACCTGTTCATCCATAAATAAGGCGTTTGGTGTTGTTTAGTTCAGAGCGGAAATACGGATTTTTAATTGCCGTCTCATCAACCAAATCTACTTTGCGGCCAAGCACGAGCTGCAGTTCCTCAATAAAATCAAAGAATGTTATGAATAAATCCTGAATCTGATCGTAATGGAACACCACGGAGAAGTCGATGTCGCTTTGGTCGTTGAAGCGGGGGGTGAGGATAGAACCGAACACCCACAGTTTTGCGACCTTGTACTTTTTGCACAAGGCGATAATCCTGTCGATATTCATCTCTATGAGTTTCATGATGCAAATATAATCAATTGCGGGGATATGACAAAAAAACAGACTTGGAATCGCTTCCAGGTCTGTCGCTTTTGGTGGAGTATAGCGGACTCGAACCGCTTACCTCAACACTGCCAGTGTTGCGCTCTACCAGATGAGCTAATACCCCGATTGGTCTGTTTGCGGTGCAAAGTTACGGAGCTTTTTTTATTTTTCCAATTCGGGCAGGCGTTTTTAGTGTTTGTTAACATCGTGGCCCGATTTTTCGTGCTATCTTCGCAAATATTTCCTTATCATGAAAATCCACCATTATTTAATAGCATTGTCGCTTGCAGCGGGTACGTTTACGGCCTGCGGAGCCGGGGCGTCGGACGGACGCGAGGGCGATTCGACATATGTAAGTGTCAACGAGGTGCATCGGGATGTCACCCTGCGTCTGGGTGCTGAGCGGTCAGGAGAGTATCTGCCTCTTCTCGAGGGGAAGCGCGCGGCTCTGTTCTCGAACCATACGGGCATTCTGCCGGACGGGCGCCACACGCTCGACGCCCTTCTTGACAGCGGGGTGTCGGTGACGACTATTTTCTCGCCGGAGCACGGATTCCGTGGCACGGCGGACGCGGGAGAGCACGTGAAGGGTGGCCGCGACCCGAAGACGGGGATTGCCATTGCCTCGCTCTACGACGGCTCCGGGCGCCGCGAACCCTCGCGCGAGGTGATGGACGGCTTCGATGTGCTTGTGGTTGACATTCAGGACGTCGGGCTGCGGTTCTATACCTATTACTGCACGATGATTGACCTGATCAACGCCTGCGCCGGGGCGGGGAAGCCTGTTGTAATCCTTGACCGGCCGAATCCCAATGGGATGACGGTCGACGGCCCTGTGCTGGACATGCGCTACGCTTCGGGCGTGGGGCGTCTGCCGATACCTACGGTCCACGGCCTGACGCTCGGCGAGCTGGCGCTGATGGCACGCGGCGAGGGCTGGCTGAAAGGCGGTGCGAAGCCTGAAATCACGGTTGTGCCCTGCGAGGGCTACAGCCACTCGACGCGCTACCGTCTGCCCGTGGCGCCCTCGCCGAATCTGCGGACTATGCGTGCGATTTACCTCTACCCCTCGATGTGCTACTTCGAGGCCACTCCCGTAAGCCTCGGGCGCGGGACGGACCATCCTTTTGAAATCTACGGGCATCCTTCCATCCCGAGCGACTCCCTGCACCCCTATACCTTTACTCCCGAGTCGCGTCCCGGAGCGAAAAATCCGCCGCGCCTCGGCGAGGAGTGTCACGGCGTGGCGCTTACGGACCTCGACGAGGAAGAGATTATCGCCGGCGGCATCAATCTCGAATGGCTCATCGACGCCTACCGCTCGGTGGATCCGGCGACGCGCGAGACGTTCTTCTCCGGCTTTTTCGAGAAGCTTATGGGCCGCGGCGACATCCGCTCAATGATTGAGGAAGGCCGGACAGCGCAGGAAATCAAGGCCACCTGGGCAGACGAGGCCGCGGCCTTCAGGAAAAAGAGCGAGAAATACAGACTGTACCCCGATTAATCATGGCACTGACAATTATCCTTACTATCGCGGCCTATTTCGGGCTGCTGTTCCTTATCTCATGGCTGGCAAACCGTGGAACCGAGGACTCCAACGCCACCTTCTTCACCGGAGGCCGCAAGGCTCCGTGGCCTCTTGTGGCCTTCGCGATGATAGGCGCGGCCATCTCGGGCGTGACCTTCATCTCGGTGCCCGGCATGGTGGCGGCGAAGGGTTACGCCTATCTCCAGATGGTGCTGGGATTCATCGTGGGCTACGGTGTGATAGCTCTGGTGCTTGTGCCCATGTTCTACAGGCGGAAGCTCATCAGCATCTACGGCTATCTCGGCGAGCGCTTCGGACGCCATACCTACCGCACGGGGGCGTGGTTCTTCTTCGTGTCGAAGATGCTCGGCGCGGCGGTGCGCTTCTTCGTGGTGTGCGCCGTGCTCCAGCTTTTAGTGTTCCGGCCGCTGGGAGTTCCGTTTATATTCAATGTGATAGTGACGATAGCCCTGATATGGCTCTATACACTTCAGGGCGGCGTCAAGACTCTGATCTGGACCGACACGCTGAAGAGTTTCTGCCTGATTAGCTCGGTGGTGCTCTGCATATGGTTCGTGGCCAGAGAGTTGGGTATGGATTTCGGGGAAATGAGCCGTACCATCAGGGACCATCCCACCTCGCGGATGTTCTTCTTCGACAATCCGCGGGAGGCCACCTACTTCTGGAAGCAGTTCATCGCGGGTGTTTTCATGGCCATAGCCACCAACGGTCTGGACCAGGACATGATGCAGCGCAACCTTGCGTGCCGCGACTCGGGTCAGTCGCAGAAGAACATGATAGTGAGCGGCATCGTTCAGTTTTTCGTCATCGCGCTCTTCCTTCTTCTTGGGACGCTGCTTGTGGTGTTCATCGAGCGCAAGGGCATAGCCATGCCGGAGAAGAGCGACGAGCTTTTCGGGCTTGTGGCGACACATCCCGACGTTCCGGCCATCGTGGGCATACTCTTTGTTCTGGGGCTGGTGAGCGCGGCCTATTCCGCGGCGGGGTCGGCGCTGACGTCGCTGACCACATCCTTCACGGTGGACATCCTCGGCGCGCACGAGAAGCAGGCTCCCGAGAAGCTGACACGGACACGCAAGCTCGTGCATCTCGCCATGAGCGCCGTGATGGGCCTCGTGATAATCGTCTTTTATTACCTTTCGGACCAGGACGCCATTTCGGCGGTGTACACTCTGGCCTCGTACACCTACGGGCCTATACTCGGACTGTTTGTCTACGGAATGTTCTGGAAGCGTCCGGTGCACGACAGATGGGTTCCCCTCGCCTGCGTCGCCGCTCCGGCGGTGAGCTGGTGCATCCAGTGGGGGCTGAACCGCTGGTGCCACTACGAGACGGGCTTCGAGCTCCTGCTGATGAACGCGGCCGTGACCATACTGTTCCTGAGGCTGCTCAGCCCGATTAAGAAGAAAGAAAAACAGTGTTCTCCCGGAGCGTCCGCCGCCGGACGTCAATAATATGGCTCATTCACTCATCAACCGCTATCTCTGGCTCATCGACACCATACGGCGCCACGGCCGCATCACGCGCCGGGACCTCGACCGCGCGTGGCAGGACTCGGACTTCTCCGGAGGAGACCGGCTCCCCCGGCGCACCTTCTACAACTACCGCCAGGCCATCCTCGACATTTTCCACATCTCGATAGAGTTCGACCCCTCGACCTACGAGTACTATCTCTTGGACGAGGGGACCAACGAGAGCAACATGACGGACTGGCTGCTGAACACGGCGGCGGTGAGCGACACCCTGGCCGGGGCGCGCGACGTGGCCGGGAAAATATTCGTCGAGGACGTGCCCTCGGCCAGGGAGTTTCTGGCGCCGGCCATCGACGCGCTGAAGACGCGCCACACCGTGAGCCTCGACTATCAGGCCTACTACCGCTCGAAGCCCACGCGCGGAATCGAACTACAGCCCCTCTTTCTCAAGATTTTCCGTCAGAGGTGGTACATCACGGGGCGCGTCGTGGCCGAGAAAAAAATAAAGACCTACGCCCTCGACCGCGTGCAGTCGCTGCGCATCCTTCCGGAGACATTCGAGGAGGACCCGCTTTTCGATGCGGAGGAGTACACGCGCCATTCTTTCGGAGTTGTCTTCACCGAGGGCCGCGTGCACCGCATCGCGCTGAAAGCCACGCCGCGCGAGGCCAAATACCTCCGGACGCTGCCCCTTCATCCCTCGCAGGAGGAGATAGTCCACGACAGCTACTCGATATTCTATTACACCATGCGCGTGACTCCCGACCTCGTTGACGAAATCGTGTCGCGGGGCTCGCGTGTGGAAGTCCTTCAGCCTCAGGAGCTCCGGGCGCAGGTCAGCCGCGAGCTCGAGGAAGCCCTGAGACAATACACCGGAGCCGAGTCCTGAAATGCTTGCACCTGAAGAATTCGCCTCGGAGATGCTTTCGCTCCTGCCGTACGAGCCCAACGTGCAGCAGCGGCAGGTGGCGGGCGCGCTTGCCCGGTTCTGCGCGTCCGCGCGCCAGGATGTGGCCTTTATCCTCAACGGCTACGCCGGCACGGGCAAGACCTCGCTGACGGGGGCGCTCGTGCGGATGCTTGAGGCCTTGGGCGTGAAGTGTATGCTCATGGCCCCGACGGGACGCGCGGCCAAGGTGTTCTCCGCCAATTCCGGGGGACATCCGGCTTGGACCATACACCGTAAAATCTACCGGCATGTGTACGACCCCTCCGGCGGGATGGAGCGCGGAGGGCGCCCCGTGACGCGCGAGAACAATTATTCCAACATGGTCTTCATCATCGACGAGGCTTCGATGATAGGTGGCGACGGCGCGGACGGCGGCCTGCTGGAAGACCTTGTGACATATGTATACGCGGGCACGAACTGCCGGATGATACTCGTGGGCGACACGGCGCAGCTTCCGCCCGTCGGCTCGGAGCGCTCCCCGGCGATGGACCGCGAGGTGCTCAGGAGTTACGGCCTGCGCGTGAGCTGCGCGACGCTGACGGCAACGGCGCGTCAGGCGGCTGACTCGGGCATACTTTTCAACGCCACGCGTCTCCGGCGCGCCATGCGCGAATACTCGCAGGCCCTGAATCTCACCGGCGGTGAACCAATGGACCCGCACATCCGCGCCTCACTCGTGCCGAAGCTCCGCATCCGCGGGAACCTCGACGTGCGGGTCATCACCGAGCCGGACGAGCTTCCCGAGACGGTCGACGGCTGTTTCCGCCGCGACGGCGACAGCGAGACCATCATCATCACGCGCAGCAACCGCCGCGCCCTCGAATACAACATGGGGGTGCGGAACGTGGTGCTCTACCGCGAGGAGGTGCTGAGCGCCGGCGACATGCTCATAGTGTCGAAAAACCATTACTTCCCCGGGGCCAGGCCCAAGGGCGTGGATTTCATAGCCAACGGCGATATCCTGCGGGTGGAGAAGGTGTACGGCACCGAGGAAAAGTACGGGCTCCGCTTCGCGGACGTGTCGGTGACGATAGGCGAGGCCGTGACTTTCGACACGAAGATTCTCGTGGACGGCCTTTACGCCGAGGGAGCGGCCATGACTTCCGAGCAGTATTCCGCATTGTATTACGGAATTCTCTACGACCCTGCGCTTTTCGGGCCCGACACTCCGGCTGACATCCGCCTCAAGAGCCTCGCCACTAATCCCTACTGGCATGCGCTGCAGGTGAAGTTCGCCTATGCCGTCACCTGCCATAAGGCTCAGGGCGGCCAGTGGACCAACGTATTGGTCGACCTCAGCTACATTCCCGAGGATGCCATGGGGCTTGACCTCTACCGCTGGCTGTACACGGCCGTGACCCGCGCGCGGAAGCAGCTTTATCTCATCTCGCCCCCCGAGGCGATGCTGGAGTAAGAGCCGGCTCTAAACAATTCCGGAGGGTGGATTGTATTAATTTAAATACAGTTCACCATGTTTGCTATCTCCTCTTCAGCTCCATACGACGTCAGCCACTTCGTTGGCGACAGCACGGGCGCGTCGTACGCCATCGCCCAGTTCATAATGAAAGTCGTCGACTGGTTGCTCGCCATTTTCGGCCTCGAGCACCATCAGACGATAGTGACCTTCCTCTACGCCACGGTAGTCCTGCTTCTGGCGATAGTTGTCGGACGCATTTTCCAGTGGCTCATCCTGAATTTCGTGCGTGCGGTGGCAAAACGCTGGGGCTCCGACATCTACCACTCGCTGACCGACGTAAGGTTTTTCCACAAGGTTTGCCGAATTATCCCGCCACTTGTGTTCCTGATTCTCATACAGTTCACGCTGTCGAACCACAACGCCCTGTCGTCGTGGCTCACGAAGCTGTCGTTCATTTACATTTGTTTTGTGCTTGCCGTGACGCTTACGGCGCTTGTCGTGGCCGTATGGAGGCATCTCGACGCCAAGGAAAACAAGCGCAAGCTGCCCCTGAACGGCCTCGCGCAGCTCGTGAAGGGCATAATCTGGATACTGACGGCGATAATCGTCGTGGCAATCCTTGTCGACAAATCGCCCGCGGCGCTCCTGGCGGGTCTGGGTGCGTTTGCTGCGGTGCTGATGCTGGTGTTCAAGGACAGCATTCTCGGCGTCGTGGCCGGCGTCCAGCTTGCCGAGAACGATTCGCTTCACGTGGGCGACTGGATAGCGGTGCCGGGCACGAATGCCAACGGAACGGTGCAGGAAGTGTCGCTCACGGCGGTGAAAGTCCTCAACTGGGACAAGACCACGACCACGCTTCCGCCCTACAGCCTGATAAGCGGCGGCTTCACCAACTACCGTACCATGCAGAGGAGCAACACGCGGCTAATCTGCCGCTCATATATGATAGATGCCGACTCCCTCCTTCCCGCCACGCCGGAGATGCTTGAGGCCGTGCGCAAGCTGCCGTTCATGGATGCCTGGGTAGGCAAAAAGCTGGAGCAGCGTGCCGCCGGCCGCGACGCTGACGTTGACAACCCCGAGGGCCTCGTGGACGGCACAATCGACACGAATCTCGGGCTGTTCCGGGCGTATTTCAAGATGTGGCTTGACGCATCGCCGCTGATTTCGCACGAAAGCGACTGCTTCGTGTCGACTCTTCCGCAGACGCCCACGGGAATCCCCTTCCAGGTGTACTGCTTCACGGCGACTTCGAAATGGTTCCCCTACGAGGCGTCGCAGGACACTGTTTTCGAGCACCTTGCGGCTATGCTGAGCAAGTTCCAGCTCTATACCTTCGAGAATCCCTCGGGCCGCGACACCATCGTGGACGGCTACCTCAGCCCGGGCGGAAAAATCGACGACGTTTTCGGAGTGCCTTATCCCTTCTTCCAATCGCCTGACGCACCCGACTCTCCTGCCTCCACCAGCGTTGCGCCCCGGCAGCCGGAACCGGCGAAGTGATTACTCCAACGCGCGGCCTACCTGGGCTCCGGGCTTGAGGGTCATGGAGAAGGCGCAGTTGCGGCCGAAAACGGAGCTCCGGTACAGGAAATGGTAGCGCTCGGGGACGAGGCAGTCGAGGTTCACCTGCGCGCCGGTGGCGGGAGTGCCCTGACGGCTTCCGAAAGTCAGGCGTTCTTCGATGGTGACGTCGAATCCGGACACGTCGACGGCCACGGCGTAGGCGCCGTCGTCGTAGCTGATGCCCGTGAGACCGCGCCGCTCGATCTGGAGATTGTGCCCGTCTTCACTGACAGTGAGGATGATGCCCGGAGTCTCGGCTTCCGCCGAAGGCCCGTCGTCGAGGAGGGTTCCGCCGTACAGATACGAGCGGACTTCCCGCTTGCCGTGCGGCTGTGCCGACCGTGTGATGATAGCCGCGGCTATCACGGTGGCGATAACAAAAAATTCTATGCTGTGGAAGAAAGCGTATAGAAGCATGGGTAATAAATAGAATAAGGCGCACAAATTTAGTTATTTTTTGTGTCTTTAGCAAATATCCGCTAAATTTGTCACATGAAAATGCGAGAAATCCTTTTCGCGATGGGCGATCTGCTGTTGCCGCGGACCTGTGTGGTCTGCGGCTCCATGCTCACGCTCGCCGAGCGCGAGAGCGGCGCGGAGATGTGCCTCGACTGTTTTCTCAATCTCCCCCGCACGCATATCCACCGCCTCCCGACGCTCTCCGCAGGCCGCAACGCCGTGCAGGAACGCCTGGGCGACGGGCCTCCCCTCCTCATAGGCGGCGCATGGTTCTACTACGGGCGTGACTCGGCTTACGCCTCCCTGATTCGCTCGGCGAAGTACAACGACCGTCCGGCTCTCGCCCGCGGGCTGGGCCGCGCATACGGGCGAGAGCTTCTGGCGGATATTCCCGACCTTGGGCGCCATATTGACGTGCTCGTTCCGGTGCCCATGCACTGGCGCAAACAGATGCGCAGGGGCTACAACCAAAGCGAGCGGATAGCCATGGGCCTGAGCGACGCCACGGGAATTGCCGTCGGCGACAACCTCCGGGCCGTGCGCGCCCACAGAACGCAGACACGCCGCACGGCCGAAGAGCGCCGGCGAAACATCTGCGGCCTCTTCACCGTGGAGCACCCCGAAGAGCTCCTCGGCCTCAACGTGGCAGTAGTCGACGACGTGATAACCACCGGCACCACCGCTGCCGAAGCTACCCGCGCCGTCCTCGCCTCCGGCGCCGCCACAGTCAGCCTCTTCGCTCTGGGAATTACCCAGGGGTAAAGGCGAGACTCTTAAGAAGAGATCTGACTATAGCCTGTCTACGTGACAAATGTCTGGACCTTAATCGGTTGGTTTCTTATGGAAATGGGTGAAAAAGTTGTTTTTGCTGGGGCAGGAAGTGGCTGGAAAGTATAGTTGCTTTTATTTGGGGTCGGAATTAAATCCGGACGGAGGGTTGGGGGCTTTTTTTGGATTGGGCTTGTTCTAACATTTGCTGTATCAGGGCGAGGTCGGAGGCGACTTCGCCCTGGAGGAGGTAGGAGGTGCGTCGGGTGCGGAGGGTTTCGTAGATTTCGCGGGCTTTGGCGGGGTCGCCGTCGAGATGGAGAGCCATCGCACAGAGGATGCGTTCTTTGGAGGACATTACCCGGCGGTAGGTGTCGATGTAGGCGCGGAGGTCTTTGTCGAGGAGGGCGCGGGCTTTGTCGGGCCGGTCGGTGAGGAGGTAGAGGAAGACCATCTCGCAGGCTATTTCGCGGACGTAGAGCGGTATTATCTTGTCTTTACGGGCATAGAGCTTTTCCCGATGCTCTCGCGGATGCTCGGGGAGGGGTCAGACAGGTAAGGGGGATTACACACAACTGCCCTCCGGCGAATCGGAGGGGGCAGGAGATAGGATAGGGCGAATCAGTGGGCGAATGCGGCGGCGTAGGCGCGCATTTGCTTTACCATTGCGACGAGTCCGTTCGCACGAGTGGGGGAGAGGTGCTCGCTGAGGCCTATTTCGTCGATGAAGCGGAGGCGTGCGTCGAGGATTTCCAGCGGGGTGTGGCCGTTGAGGACGCTTATGAGGAGCGAGATTATTCCTTTTACGATAATAGCGTCGGAATCGGCCTGATATATGACGAGGCCTTCGGGGGTGAGCTGACCGTCGAGCCATACGCGGCTCTGACAGCCTTCGATGAGGCGGTCGGGGGTTTTGAGTGCGGGGTCGAAGGGCGGGAGCTGGTTTCCGAGGTCAATTATCATTGCGTAGCGGTCCATCCAGTCGTCGAGCTCGCTGAACTCGTCGATGATTTCCTGCTGTCGTTCTTCGATAGTCATTTTGCTTTTTCTTTGTAGACCACATTCAGGACAGTGCGTCCGACGGCCTCGAGGCTCTTGCGGTCGATGTTCTCGAGGTTGTCGCTATGGGTGTGCCATGTCGGGGGGAATGTGGCGGTTTTTTCGTTGATAGTCTCGATAATGTCGACAGTCGGGATTCCGGCCTGATTGAGGAACACGTGGTCGTCGGTGACGGCACCACCGGGGCTGTTGATGAAAATGTCGCCGTATCCGAGATGGTCGGCTTCGGCCCAGATCCGAGAAGTGGCCGAGCGTGCGTTCTGGAGGGAGAACATCTCCTGATAGAATCGGGCGTTTGTGCCGCCTACCATGTCGAGGAGGATGCCGTAGGCCGGCAGGAGCCGGTTCTTGCCGTAGGGCATGTGCTCGACCCAGTACTGGGTGCCGAGGCACCAGGATTCGGTCTTGTCGGAGAAGCCGGAAGAGGATCCGTAGTCCTCGGCGTCGACGAAGAGGAGGTCAACCCCGACTTCGGGGTCGCGGAGCTGGAAATTGCGTGCGAGCTCGAGGAGCACTCCCACGCCTGAGGCGCCGTCGTTAGCGCCGGGGATAGGTTTCTCGCGAAGCTCTTCGGTGGTTTCCATGTCGGCCCAGGGGCGTGTGTCCCAGTGGGCTACGAGGAGAATCCGTCGGCTCTCGGCCGGCGAAAAACCGGCGAAAATATTTGTAATGGGCAGTCGGTCGCCGTTGAAAGCGGTGACTTTAGCATCCTGGACAACAATAGTGTCGGCGGCATATTCCCGAAGTGTGCGGATAATATAGTCTCTGCATGCTTTGTGGCCGGGAGTTCCGGGCACTCTCGGACCGAAAGCCACCTGCCGGGCGATATGAGCGTAGGCACTGTCAGTCTGGAAATCGCCGATGAGGCGGTCAGCTATTGTCGTCGTCCCTTCGGACGACGGCGTGGTCCCCCCGGCGGTTTTATTGCCGCTACAGCTTGCGCCAAAGAGTCCCAATGCCAGGGACAGGCATACACCGAGTAATTTCATGACAGTCAGATGCTATTTTTTGCAAAGTTACAAAAAAGACACAAAAGAGTGTCTAAAAAGTTGTAAAAAAAATTCGCAAAAAAGTTACGCACCCCATGGTGTGGGATGCGTAAGTTATTGTTTACAAGCTTAAATGCTTAAGGAGGCTCTAAGGCCTGTCAGTCGATGATGTCGAAGCCGGTGTACTTGCGGAGGCATTCGGGAACTACGATGCCCTCTGGGGTCTGGTTGTTCTCGAGGAGGGCGGCCATGATGCGCGGGAGGGCAAGGGCCGATCCGTTGAGGGTGTGGCAGAGCTGTGTCTTCTTGTCGTCGCCGCGGAAGCGGCACTTGAGGCGGTTTGCCTGATATGTCTCGAAATTTGAAACGGAGGATACTTCGAGCCAGCGTTTCTGTGCGGCGGAGAAGACCTCGAAGTCGAAGGTGATTGCGGAAGTGAAGCTCATGTCGCCGCCGCAGAGGCGGAGGATATGCCAGGGCAGACCGAGCTTTTCGAGGAGGCCCTGGACGTGGTCCTTCATCTCCTCGAGGGCGGCGTAGGAGTTCTCGGGCTTCTCGATGCGTACAATCTCGACCTTGTCGAACTGGTGGAGGCGGTTGAGGCCGCGGACGTCACGGCCGTAGGAGCCGGCCTCGCGGCGGAAGCATGCGGAGTAGGCGCAGTTCTTGATGGGGAGTCTGTCGGCGGGGATTATGACGTCGCGGTAGAGGTTTGTGACGGGGACTTCGGCGGTGGGGATGAGGTAGAGGCCGTCGGCGGGGCAGTAGTACATCTGTCCTTCCTTGTCGGGGAGCTGTCCGGTGCCGTAGCCGGAGGCTTCGTTCACAACGTAGGGAGGCTGGACCTCAAGGTATCCGGCTTTTGAAGCCTCGTCGAGGAAGAACTGGATGAGCGCGCGCTGGAGCTTGGCGCCCTTGCCGAGGTATACGGGGAATCCTGCGCCTGTAATCTTCACGCCGAGGTCGAAGTCGATGAGGTTGTATTTTTTTGCGAGGTCCCAGTGGGGGAGAGCGTCGGCGGGGAGCTCGGGCATGGGTCCGCCGGTCTTTTCGACAACGTTGTCCTCGGCCGTGCGTCCCTCGGGAACCATGGCGCAGGGGAGGTTGGGGATATTGAGGAGTTCGGTGCGGATATCCGCCTCGGTCTTTGCGAGTTCGTCGGCAAAAGCCTTCTGCTCGTCCTTGAGGGCGGCCTGCTCTTTCTTTGCGGCTTCGGCCTCGTCCTTGTTTCCGGCCTTCATGGCCTTGCCGATAGCGTCGCTCATTTTCTTGAGCTGAGCGGCGGCATTGTCGTTCTTGAGCTGGAGTTCGCGGCGACGGTCGTCGAGAGCTATGACGCGGGCAATGGCGTCCTTGCCGTCGAAGCCCTTAATGGCCAGGCGAGCCACAACCTGCTCGGGATCGGCCTTGATCTGCTGAATCGTCAACATAATGCTATATGATGTGATATATGATTTACAAAAATCAGGAAAGGAGCTGCTTTGCCATCTGAGATATGGCGCGTCCGTCGGCTCGTCCGGCGAGGGCCTTTGTCGCTACGCCCATAACTTTGCCGATTTCGGCCGGGGACTTGGCGCCCACCTGTTCGATAATCTTGCGGATTTCGGCCTCGAGTTCCTCGGGGGAGAGGGCCTTTGGGAGGAATTCCTCGATTACGGCAGTCTCGGCGAGCTCGGTTTCAGCGAGCTCCGGGCGGTTCTGCTCGGTGTATATCTTGGCGCTTTCGCGGCGTTGCTTGGCCATCTTGACGAGGATTTTCATGGCGGCCTCGTCGGAGAGCTCGCCGTTGGAGCCCGGGGCGGTCTTTGCCTCGAGGAATTCCTTCTTGATGCCTCGGAGGGCCTGAAGGCGGAGGCGGTCCTTGGCGAGCATTGCGGCCTTGATGCCGCTTTCTACCTGGGTATATAAGTCCATGGTGATGAATATATGTAATTTTAGATATTATCGTTGAGGTTCCTTGCCGGTGAGGATGCGGAAGAGTTCGCGCATGCCCTCGGTCGCGGTCTTGCGTATGACAGTGACGCCTTCTGGGACAGCGGCGGGGTGCGGGTCGATGTAGTAGACGGGTACGCCATGGCGCACGTACTGAAGGAGTGCGGCGGCGGGGTAGACCACGAGGGAAGTTCCGATGATTACGAAAACGTCGGCCTCGGCGGCAAGCCCGGTGGCGGGCTCGAACATGGGCACGGCCTCCTGGAAGAAGACGATGTGCGGGCGGACGCGGTGTCCGTCGATAACGGTTTCGGGCGTCGTCTCGAGTGCCTCGGGTCTGAGTTCATAGACCTTTGACTCGTCGTCGACGGCGCGGACCTTCATGAGCTCGCCGTGGAGGTGCATGACCTTCCGCTGACCAGCGCGCTCGTGGAGGTTGTCGACGTTCTGGGTAATGACGTATACGTCCCAGCCCTCGTCCTCGAGGTCGTGGAGGAGGAAGTGGGCGGCGTTGGGGGAGGCCTTGAGGAGGTCCTTGCGGCGCCCGTTGTAGAACTTGTGGACGAGGGCGGGATTGCGGAGGTAGCCGTCGTGGCTCGCCACGTCCATCACGGGGTAGCTTTCCCACAGACCGCCGGCGTCGCGGAAGGTCGAGATGCCGCTTTCGGCACTGATGCCTGCTCCTGTTGAAACGACGAGCTTTTTCATCTGTCTTCGAGTGAGAAAGGAATAATGTTGGGTTTCTTAGGCTGGTCGGCGCTCTGGGGCTGGGCTGTTCCGGTCTTGACGGAAGCGGCTGCCCGCTTGCCGCGGAGGAATGCGGGTGTGCGCTCAAGGGCCTCGATCGCCTCGTCGCTGTCGAGCTGTTCGGCCTCGAGGATAATGTAGTTTTCGGTCTCTTTCTTGCGGCGGAGGTCGTCGAGCTTTTCGGTGCCGTAGTTCTGGATGAGTTTTTCGTCCATGGAGGCGTCGGTTGGCCCGGCATCGGGGGTGTCTGCGCCCTTGATGACCTGAGTGGGCTCACCGCCTTTGGCCACGACACTGCCGTTGACGGTAATGTCGAATCCTGAAGCGAGGAGGGTGAACTTCACCTGGTTTCCGAGGGTGTCGTCGTAGCCGTAACCCCAGATAACGTTCACTTCGAGGTTCATATCGCGGATGAACTGGGTGATTTCGTTGCTCTCGGCTGCGGTGTATGGTGGATCGATGGTGCGCGAGAAGTAGAAAGCGAAGAGAAGGCGCTTGGAGGTGTAGACATCGAAGTCTCGCATGAGGGGGGAGCGGAGTGCGTTCTGAATCGCCTTTGTCATTCGGTTCTCGCCTTCGCCGTAACCTACGGAAATGAGTGCCGTAACGCCGTCGCGGAGGGTTGTGTCGACGTCGCGCATATCGAGGTTGATCATGATGGGTGTCGTGATAATCTCGGAGATGGAACGTGCGGCGACGGTGAGAATGTCATCGGCCTTTGCGAATGCGAGGCTGAACTCGAGGTCGGGATAAATCTCGGCGAGGCGGTCGTTGTTGATGACGAGAAGAGCGTCGACATACCGGCCGAGCTCCTCGGCGCCACGTAAAGCCATGCGGATTTTCGGCATTCCCTCGAAGAAGAAAGGAATCGTGACGATGCCTACGGTGAGGATGCCGCGTTCCTTTGCTGCCCGGGCCACGACGGGGGAAGCACCGGTACCGGTGCCACCGCCCATACCGGCGGTGACGAAGACCATGTTGGGCTTGGGAGTGAGGAGCTGGCGGATTTCCTCTATGCTTTCCTCAGCGGCCTCGCGGGCTACTTCGGGCTTTCCTCCTGCGCCGAGACCTTCGGTGGTCTCCGGGCCGAGGAGGAGCTTAGTGGGGACAGGCGACATTTCGAGCGCCTGCATATCGGTATTGGCGACGACGAACTGGATGTCGTCGACATGCTGTGAGAACATATGGTTCACGGCGTTTGAGCCGCCGCCGCCCACGCCGATCACGAGGATAAGGTGGTCGTGGGACTTCGGGCCGCCTTCAGGCACCCCCGTCTGATATTTCTTGAGATGTTCGGTGTCTCTGTTGTCTTCCATATACAGGAGAAAAATTAGTCGTTAAAGAATGTGGGGCCTGATGTTCACTTGATAGGGGGTTCGTATCCGTCGTCTTCAGGATCCTCGGGCATACGGAGGAAGTCGCCGATGCGGCGGGTGATGTTGTCGAGGCTCTTGCCTATGCCGGAGAAGGGATTTCCGCCCTTCCGGCCTCTGGCGGCCTGAGGTTCGTCCTCGAATGGGTCGTCGGGGGCCGGATTCGTGTCGGCGTCCTCGATTTCTTCCTCGATGTGCTCCTCGACGTATTCTTCGGTCTCTTCGGGATTTTCCTCGAAGTCGGGGTCGTCGGCGAGGACGTCCTCGTCGGATTCCGCGCGCCGCTTGTGTCGCCCGAAGATGCCGGCAAGGCCTCCGCGGCGCTTCTCTACGTGGGGTTCGGCCTCTTCTTCTCCGGGCTCTCCGGCGATGTCGGCCGGGGCGGGTGCGGCGGCGGGAGCTACGTACTCGGGCTCAGGCTCTGGGTCCTCGAAGACAATCGTGGACTTGGGGGGCATATATAGGCAGTCGACGACCTTGGGGGAGCGGGCTCCGGCCCAGAGGAGCGCGACGATGTCGATATTGTCGCCTGAGCGGTCGAAAGAGGAGTGGAACTCGACTACGGGGGGAATGCTGGCAGGGCGGACGCTCATCTTGCTCTGCGCACCGAGGACGTTGTCGAAGTTTCGGAGCTTCGAGCCGCCGCCGGTGAGGATTATTCCTGCGGCGAGTTCGGCAGCCTTGTATCCGCTCTGAAGAATCTGGTGCACGATGTTAGCGGCGATTTCTCCGGCGCGTGCCTGGACGAAGTTGTTGACTTCGACGGCAGTAGCGTCGCCGGCGGCGGAGCCGGATTCGGGGAGGGCCGCGTTTCCGATGGTGGTCTTGAACTCCTCGGCGCGCTCTTCGGTGAGGGTGAGGCCGTTCATGAGGTCGCGTGTGATGGTCCTTGAGCCTATGGGGAGGGTGGAAAGGTAGCAGAGGGCACCTTCCTTGTAGACGGATACCGTGACGGTCTCGGCGCCGAAGTCTACGAGGGCGCACCCGAGCTGGCGCTCGGTGTCAGTGAGGACGAGGTCGGCGACGGCGGTGGCGCGTAGGCGCTGGAAAACGCGGTCGCCGGTTATGCTCTCGAATTTCACGCGCTCGAGGTTGCGGCGTGTCTCGGGAGCTATGGCGATGAGGACGAACTCTCCGCGGAAGCGCTGGCCGTAGTTTCCGACGGGCTTAGCCACGGCGACGTTGTTGACGAAGAAGGTCCTCGGAAGGACAGCCTCGATAGCCTTGGTGGTGACAACGTCCTTGAGCGCCTCCTGCTTGAGGCGGTTGACGGTGTCGGCGAGAATCTCGATGTCGCCTGGGAAGGTGAGAGTTCCGGAAGCGGGAATGGAGCCGAGGGAGCGGCCACCGACGGGAACGACGACTCCGACAATCTTGTTCGGGGCGACGGCGGGATTGTTCTCGAGCTTGCGGATTATTTCGTTGACGCCGGAGGAAACCTCCTGGACGTTCTGGACTCGGCCGTAGCGGACATTGTCGACGGCCTTGATTTCTTCGACAGCGAGCACGGTAAGCACTCCGGAGGCGTCTACCGTGGCCACTCCACCCTTTATTTTGGAGGAGGAAATTTCGATTGCTACTATGCTGCGGGGTTCCATATTGAAGATTGCGGTATCGGTGGTACTGAAGGAGAGTTTGATTAAGGTTTCTTGGCAGGGGGAGGGGGGAGCTCAGGGAGGATTTTCTCTTCGTCGGCGAGCCCTTCGGCAACGGTGGTCGGGTCGGTCATGGTGGAGAGGTCGTCGAATTCCTCGTATTCCACGGAGTCTTCGAGAACGGTGGCGAGAGCCACAGGTGCGAGTTTGCTCCGGCGTCGGGAGGCTATTACGCGACCGCGCCACTTGACGGAGATGGTGTCGTACATCTCCCATCCCTTGGAGGGGATGACCTTGAGGTAGAAGGTGCGGAGGCGGCGGAACTTGTCGGCGACGTCGGCGGTGTCGCCGAAGTTGATGACGTGTCCGACGATAGTGGGGACTATGATGATGTCGCCCTTGCGGTCCTGGACGAGGGTTGACACGAGGGCGGAGAGCTCGGGGGTGCGCGCTATGTGGTCGAGGAGGGGGAGGAGGCGCGTGGCAGGATATACGCTGTCGAATCTGCCGAGGACCACGGGGACGTCGAGGTGGTAGCGCGGGTCGGCTGATATGCGTTTGCCCTGACTGTTGATGTAGTATGACTTTGAGCCTTTCTCGAAGACGCGCGCGACGGGAGTCATCGGGACGACGTCGACGTGGAGAGCCCCGTCGGCGGCAATCCATGCGTTGACGCTCTCGACCTTGTCGGAGGCCCTGAGGCGGCGCTCGAGGGCGTCGAGGCCGAAGCGTCCGATGGGGCACCGGCCGAGGGTGTCGGGGTCGATGCCGCTTTCGCGGATAATGTCGGCCGGGGTGATGAAGTGGGTCATGAGAGTGTCGGCGACGCTGACGCGCATTCCGGGACGCATTGTGTCGCGGGCGGCGGAGTCGGCGGTAATCATCATGGCGAAGCAGAGGTATGCCAGCAGGACGGCTGCCAGCACGCACATCACTATGGAATTTCTGCTTATCATCTTTGAAAAAGGCTTTCGGGGGCTTATTTCCGGCGTTCGCCGGCAATTTCATCGGCGAGCCGGGCGGTGAGGATATTGAGGTCCCCGGCGCCGGCCGTCAATAGAACGTCAAAGTTACGATTTTTTAGCCGATTTACAAAATCCTGCTTGGAAATCATCTCCTTGTCGGCACATTTCACCTTGTCGAAGATGGTTTTCTCGCTGATTCCGGGAATGGGCTCCTCGCGGGCCGGGTAGAGGTCGACGAGGATAACGGAATCGGCGCCGGAGAGGGCCTCGGCGAACTGGGCGGCGAAGTCGCGGGTGCGGGAGTAGAGGTGGGGCTGGAATGCAACGGTGAGCCGGCGCCCAGGGAAGAGTGCGCGGACCGAGCGGATTGAGCTGCGGAGTTCGTCGGGATGGTGGGCGTAGTCGTCGATGATGGCGCGGGGGTCGCCTTCGGCGGGGCGGAGGTGGAACTGGAAGCGGCGCTCGACTCCGGGGTACGAGGCCATGGCCTTACGGGCGAGGTCGGGAGTGAGCTCTCCGGCGAGCCAGACGGCTGCGAGTGCGGCCACGGCATTGTCGATGTTGATGTCGACGGGTACACCGAGTTCGATATCTGCTATGGTTCCGCCGGGATAGACGAAGTCGAAGACGATGCGCCCCTCGCCCCGGCGGATATTGGCGGCGTGGAAGTCGCCTTCGGTGCGGGAGAAGGTGAATGTGCGGACGTCCTTGCCGGGGCGGGGCTTGAGCTTCATGCCTGTGTGGATCAGGAGCATACCGCCGGGCTGGATGAGCTCTGTGAAGTGGGCGAAGCTCTCGAGGTATGCCTCTTCGGTGCCGTAGATGTCGAGGTGGTCGGGGTCCGTGGCGTTGATTACGGCGATGTAGGGGCGGAGGGTATGGAAAGAGCGGTCGTACTCGTCGGCTTCGATGACGCTGAAGGGCGAGGACTCGCTGAGCATGAGGTTGCTGTTATATCCGAGGAGAATGCCTCCGAGGAAAGCGTTGCAGCCCGTGGGGCCTGAGTGGAGGATGTGGGCGGCCATTGAGGAGGTCGTGGTCTTGCCGTGGGTTCCCGCGAAGCAGAGGCCTTTGGAACTGCGGGTTATTGCGCCGAGGACGGCGGAGCGCTTGTCGACCTCGAAGCCTCCGCGGCGGAAGAAGGCGAGAATTTCGTTGTCGTCGGGGATGGCCGGGGTGTAGACCACGAGAGTGTCGGCCGGGGTGCGGAATGGAGCCGGAATAGTGTCGGCGCAGTCGGTGTAGGTGATTTCCACGCCCTCGCGGGCGAGTTCGGACGTGAGGGCGGAGGGCGTGCGGTCGTACCCGGCGACTTTCTTGCCGAGGGAGAGGAAGTAGCGCTCGAGTGCGGCCATACCTATGCCTCCGGCGCCAACGAAGTATATGTTTCTGATATCCTTGAGTTCCATGTCAGTTCTTGAGGTTGAGGATTCTGTCGATTCGGTCGACGATTTTTTCATCGCTGTCGCGCTGAGCGAGACGGAGGATGTTTCCGGAGAGATTTTCCCGCGCGGCGGGGTCGGCCATGAGGCGGAGGACTTCGGGCCAGAGTGCGGCCGGAGCGTCCTTGTCGAGGACCATTATGGCGGCGTCGCGTGAGGCGAGGGCCTCGGCGTTCTTTCGCTGGTGGTCTTCGGCGACGTTGGGGGAGGGCACGAGGATGGCGGGGAGGCCGAGGAGCTCGAGCTCGCTGATAGTTCCTGCGCCGGCGCGGGCCACGACGAGGTCGGCGGCGCGGTAGGCGAGGTCCATGTCGGAGATGAAGACTGTGCAGCGGACGTCGGAGGGTTTCTTTTCGTCGAAGACCTTGCGGCAGCGCTCGCCGTCGCTCTTACCGGTCTGCCAGAGGAGCTGGAATCCGGCACGGGCGACCGCCCCGTCGAGCGCGTTGGCAATAATCGCCTCGTTGAGGGTGCGTGCGCCGAGACTTCCTCCGACAACGAGGAGAAGGGGCTTCGCGGGATCGAAGCCGAGGGCCTTCTTGGCGTCCTCACGGCTCGCGGAGCACTCGAGGAGCGAGGGGCGGACGGGATTTCCGGTCATGACGATTTTCTCGGCCGGAAAGAAACGCTCAAGTCCGGGATATGCCACGCATATCGCCGCGGCGTCCTTTGCGAGCATCTTGTTGGTGACGCCGGGATAGGAATTCTGTTCCTGAAGGAGGGTGGGGATTCCGGCCTCCTGCGCCGCGGAGAGAGTGGGACCGGAGGCATATCCGCCGACCCCGATCGCGATGTCGGGGCGGAAGTCGCGGATGAGCTTCTTGGCGCGGCGGATGCTCTTGTACAGGCGCCAGAGAACGCGGAAATTTCGCCAGAGGCGCTTGCGGTCGAACCCGCTGACGGGTAGCCCGACAATCTTATATCCTGCGGCTGGGACGCGTTCCATTTCCATGCGTCCTTCGGCGCCGACGAAGAGGATTTCGGCATCGGGGTGTCTCCGGCGTATCGCCGCGGCTATCGAGAGAGCGGGGAAGATGTGGCCGCCGGTGCCACCGCCGCTGATTATTGCTTTCATGTCAGTCTGTGATTGCGTCTTTAGGTACGAGAGGATTGTCGCTCTGGAGGCTCTGGGGGAGTACGGCGAGCTCCTGCTTGACGGCTACGGAGTCGTTGTAGCGAGCGGCGTGGCGGCTGATGCTGAGCATGATGCCGAAAGCGATAGATGTGGCTATGACGCCGGTTCCGCCCTTGGATATCAGCGGGAGGGGCTGTCCCGAGACGGGAGCGACTCCCGAGACGATTGCCATGTGGTAGAGGGCCTGGAGCACGATTACGAAGGCGCATCCGATGACCATGATGCCGGGGAGGGTCTGGCGGAAGTTCATGGTGAGGTGGGCGGCGCGTCCGAGAAGCCAGAGATAGCTTAGAAGGAGAAGGAGTCCGACGAAGAGGCCGAGCTCCTCGATGATGATGGCGTAGATGTAGTCGGAGAAAGCGAGGGGCAGGCGGGCGTTCTCGCGGGAGTTGCCGACGCCGACACCGAAGAGGCCTCCGTGGGCCTGGGCGATGAAGCTCATCTGTTCCTGCTTGTTGTCGTCGGTGATTTTCGCGAGGTGCTTGTCGGGTGCGAGGAAGCGGTCGATGCGCGCCTTCCATGTCTTGCCGCGGGCCTCGCCCGCGCGGACGCTGTCGGGGTCCTGCTTGTTGAGGGTGTAGACCCTCATCTGTTCGGGGGAGATGTCCTCGAGAGGTTTCTCGCGCGTCATGTAGCCCACGAAGCAAAGGCCGGCGAGGCCTATCACGAGGGCGCCTATTCCGAAATGCTTCCACTCGACTCCTCCGACGAGCATCATTGCCATGCCTATAATTCCTACGAGGATGGCGTTGGAGAGGCCCTGGAAGATGAGTATGAGACAGCTCGCGCCTATGGCCGCCGTGCACCACAGGAATCCCCGGAAGGACACTCGGCCGTTGTTGCGGAGCTTCGAGCGGCTCAGAATCCATGCCACGATGAGGGCGGCGCCGAGCTTGAGGAACTCCGCGGGGAGGACTGTGGCGAATCCGAGGTCGATGGCTCGCTCGGCTCCGTTGATTCTCGTTCCGAAGAGCAGGACGTAGAGCATGGCTATGAAGCTGATGGCGAAGTAGAAGGGAATGGCGGCGTATATCCGGCGGTAGTGGACGAACTGTAGGCCGAGCATGATGAGGAGTCCCACGCCGAGGAAGAGGACGTGGCGTTTGATGGGGCCGTAGATGTCGCCGGGGTTCACTTCCTGGATAGAAGCCGAAAAGAGCTCGACGATGGAAATCAGGACGATGAAGATGTAGATACCCCAGATGTGGTGGTCGGTGCGGACCTTGGACGTCAGTTTCCTGACGTCGTCGGCGGGAGAGGCGGGCAGAGTGGCTTCCATAGTAGTTTAGAGTTTGTTGGCGGGGATTTGGCTGTTTTAGCTAAGTCAGCTAAGTTAGCTAATTAAGCTATTATAGCTGACCTAAGTCGGCTTTTGTTATTTTTCCATTGCTTTTACGGCTTCTTTGAAGCGGCGGCCGCGGTCCTCGTAGCTCTTGAAGAGGTCGAAGCTCGCGCAGCAGGGGGATAGGAGGACTGTGTCGCCTTCGGAAGCGAAGCGTCTGCAGGCTTCGACGGCATCGGCGAGGCTGTGGGTGTCGGCTATGTCCCTGACTTCCCCGGAGAAGAAGTCGATGATTTTCTTATTGTCCACACCCATGGCCACTATGGCCTTCACGCGCTTGCGGACGAGGGGCAGGATTTCGGAATAGTCGTTGCCCTTGTCTTTTCCGCCGAGGATGAGGACCGTGGGGCCACTCATGGCCTCGAGGGCGTAGTAGCAGGAGTTTACGTTTGTGGCCTTGGAGTCGTTGATCCATCGGACGCCGTCGATGGTTGCGACGGGTTCGAGGCGGTGCTCTACGGGCTCGAAGTCGCTGAGGGCGCGGCGGATTGTCTCCTTGCGGATGTTCAGGAGCGACGCGCTGAGTCCGGAGGCCATGGAGTTGTAGAGGTTGTGGAGGCCGTGGAGTGCGAGGTCGGCGCGGGGCATCTCGAGGTGTTCGCCGGGGGTGTCGAGGATGAGTCGGTTCTCGGCGTCGACGTATGCGGCTGTGTCCTCCTCGCGGGTTTCGGCGAAGGGATACATACGGGCCTCGACGGTGATTTTCTCGAGCTGGGCGTTGATGACGGGGTCGTCCTTCCAGTAGATGAAGGAGTCCTCGCCGGTCATGTTGCGGAGGATTCGGAACTTTGCGCGGACGTAGTTCTCCATCTTGTGGTCGTAGCGGTCGAGGTGGTCGGGGGTGATGTTCATAATCACGGCGATGTTGGCCTTGAAGTCGTACATGTTGTCGAGCTGGAAGGAGCTGAGCTCGATGACGTAGACCTTATGGGGCTCACGTGCGACCTGCCAGGCGAGGCTGTAACCGACGTTACCGGCGAGGCCCACGTCGAGCCCTGCCTCGCGGAGGATGTGGTATGTGAGGAGAGTGGTTGTGGTCTTGCCGTTGCTGCCTGTGATGCAGACCATCTTCGCGTCGCCGGCGTATCGTCCGGCGAACTCGATTTCGCTGACCACGGGGATGTTCTTGGCCATGGCCGCGGCGACCATCGGGGCGTCGAGGGGAATGCCTGGACTCTTGACAATCTCGTCGGCGCTGAGGATTAGCGCGGGGGTGTGCGAGCCTTCCTCGAAGGGGATTTCCTCTTTTTCGAGTACGGAGCGGTAGTGGTCGGAGATTTTTCCGCAGTCGCTAAGGAAGACGTCCATGCCGAGGTCCTTGGCAAGGATGGCGGCGCCTGTGCCGCTTTCGCCGGCGCCGAGGACTACAAGTCGCTTAGTCATTGTATGCAGTAGCTTGGATTAACGAATCTTGAGGGTGACAAAAGTGATTGCGGCGAGAATCATGCCGACAATCCAGAAGCGCATGACGATTTTCTGCTCGGGAATCCTCGCCTTGGGGAAGTCGAAGAGCACGCGGGGGACGCTCCCGGCGTCGCGCTGGAAATGGTGGTGGAGCGGGGTCATGCGGAGCACGCGGCGACCGTTTCCGGCGGCGTCCTTCGTGGCCTTGAAGACTCCGACCTGAAGGGCCACGGAGAAGTCCTCGAGGTAGAAGAGGAGGCAGAGAATGGGGAGGAGGAGCTCCTTGTGGATGAGGATGGCGCAGACGGCGATTATGCCTCCGAGGGTGAGGGAGCCGGTGTCGCCCATGAAGACTGTTGCGGGGGAGGCGTTGTACCAGAGGAAGCCGACGAGGGCGCCGACAAAGGCGGCCATGAAGACCACGAGCTCCCAGGAGCCGGGGACATACATTATATTAAGGTAGGAGGAGTAGATGATGTTGCCTCCGAGGTATGCCATTGCCATGAGGGCCACTCCGGCGATGGCCGAGAGGCCTGAGCATAGGCCGTCGAGGCCGTCGTTGAGGTTGGCGCCGTTGCTGGTGGCCATGACGAAGAAGACGGTGACGAGGAGGAAGATGACCCATCCGCCGATTTCAGCGGCGTTGCCGCCCATCCATTCCGTGAGCCAGGAGTAGTTGAAGTTGTTGTTCTTGACGAAGGGAATGGTTGTCTGCGGGGACTTCACGACGTCGCCTTCGTTGTAGATGACCTCCTCGACGAGCTGGGTCTGCTCGGAGATTACCTCGGAGTTCTCGACTATGACCATGTCGGGGTTGAGGTACATTGTCGTGGCGACGATAACGCCGATTCCGACCTGGGCTATAATCTTGTAGCGGCCCTTGATGCCGTCCTTGTTGTGGTACTTCAGCTTCTTGTAGTCGTCGAGGAAGCCGAGCGCTCCGAGCCAGACGGTGGTGAGGAGCATCAGGAGCATGTAGATGTTGGAAAGGTCGCCGATCAGCAGGCAGGGCACGAGAATGGAGACGAGGATTATGATACCGCCCATAGTGGGGGTCTTGCTCTTTCGGGCCTCGCCCTCGATTCCGAGCTCGCGGGCCTTTTCGGCCACCTGCATGCGGCCGAGGCGGCGGATTATGTAGCTGCCCACAATCATACCGATCAGGAGGCTCAGTACGAATGCGAGTCCCGAGCGGAAGGAGATGTAGCTCATGAGGCGCGCGCCGGGGAAGCTGCTGTGGGCGAGGGATTCAAACAGGGAGTAGAACATGTCTGCGTCTTTTATGGGGTCAGTTTATGCCGAGGGCTTCGCGCACTTCCTCGCGGTCGTCGAAGTGGCGGGTTTCCTTGCCGATTATCTGGTAAGTCTCGTGGCCCTTTCCTGCCACAAGGATGAGGTCGCCGGGACGGGCCATCGCGGCGGCGCTCCGGATTGCCTCGCGGCGGTCAAGGTTGACGAGCACGCGGGCGCGGAGGCAGGGGTCGGTGATTCCCGCGAGCATGTCCCTGACGATTTCCGCGGGGTCCTCGCTGCGGGGGTTGTCGCTGGTAAGAATCACGAGCCGGGAGTAACGGGCGGCTACGGCGGCCATCTGCGGGCGCTTGCCCTTGTCGCGGTCGCCTCCGCAGCCGCAGACCGTGATTATGCGACCCTTGCCGTCAAGGATTTCGGCTATTGTTGAGAGGACGTTCTCGAGGGCGTCGGGGGTGTGGGCGTAGTCGACAATCGCCGTCACGCCGGAGGGGGAGCGGAAGGGCTGGAAACGACCGGCCACGGGGTGCATGGCGCTGACGGCGCGGAGCACCTCGTCCACGGGGTAGCCGAGGAGCACGCCCGCGCCGTAGACCGCCGCGAGGTTCGAGGCGTTGAAGCGTCCGACAAACATGGTCTCCACCTCGCGTCCGTTGAAGTTCAGGAGCATGCCGTCGAGGCGGTTCTCTACGACCTGTACGCGGAAGTCGGCGTCGCCGCGGATGGAATATGTGGCGGTGGGCCTGGCGGAGGTGTTCTGTACCATGACGGGCCCGTTGGGGTCGTCGAGGTTGGTGAGGGCCCAGGCGCCGGAGCCGAGGCTGTCGAAGAAGCTCTTCTTGGCCTCGAGGTAAGCCTTGAAAGTCTTATGGTAGTCGAGGTGGTCGCGTGTGAGGTTGGTGAAGATGCCTCCTGAGAAGTCGAGCCCCGCGATGCGGTGCTGGGCGGCGGCGTGGGAGCTGACCTCCATGGCGCAGAAGGAGCATCCGGCCTCGACCATGCGTGCGAGGAGGGCCTGGAGCTCGAGGGGCCCGGGGGTGGTGTGCGTGGCGGGCACTACCTCGTCGCCGATGCGGTTCTCGACGGTGGAGAGGAGCCCGGCCTTCTCCCCCATTGCGCCGGCGAGGCGGTAGAGGAGGGTTGCGATGGTGGTCTTGCCGTTTGTACCGGTCACGCCCACGAGCGTGAGCGCGCGCGAGGGGTCGCCCCACCAGCGGGAGGCGAGTAGTCCGAGGGCTATGGAGCTGTTGGGCACGGTAATCCAGAGGGCTCCGGCGCGGAGGTCGGCGGGGATGCCGTCGGGGATTTCCTCGCAGACAATGGCGGAGGCTCCGCGGGAGAGGGCCGCGGCGATGTAGCTGTGGCCGTCGACGGCGGTGCCGCGCACGGCCACGAACATGCCTCCGGGCTCCACGGCGCGGGAGTCGTCGGTGAGTCCGCTGACGCTTTCAGGACGCGGACCTTCGAGGGCCGCGGGCCGGATGGCGTCGAGCAATATGTCGAGTTTCTTCATTTTCGGTAATTTTTTGCAAAGATACGCATTTTTCAGTCGAGATGGCGCAGATGGAGCGTGACTTTCGTACCGGGAGGCAGAGTGGCGCCCGCGGCAGGCTCCTGGGAGGCCACGTAGCCCACGCCCTGGAACTGCACGGCATATCCCGCGCCCTCGAGGACGGCAAGGGCCTCGCGGAGTCCTACTCCGCGGACATCGGGCACGGTCGACTCCCTGGGGGTGCGGGATGCGTTGTCGGGCCGGATGATAGTGCGCGAGGTGCGCATCCGCAGATTGTTGTGGAGTGTGGCGGAGCGCTCGGCGTTGAAGGAGGCGTAGATTGTCGGGGTCTGTCCCACTGGCCTGGCGGCGGAGTCGGGGACGAAGGCCGTGGACTCGGCGAAGAGGCCGCGGGAGTAGAGCTTGCGTGCAACGTTGCGCACCACTTCCCCCGCCGAGCCTGCGGCGCCGCGGTAGGCTCCGCGCGGGTCGCTGACCACGACGATGCACGTGTAGCGCGGTTTATCGTAGGGGAAGAACCCGCAGAAGGTCACGCGGTAGCGTCCAGGGATATAGCCGCCGGTGAAGGGGATGCCGGGGATGCGGCGTCCGAGGCTGTCGCGCGGGGCTTCCTTAGCGAGGAGGCAGGTGCCGGTCTTGCCGGCGATTTCGACGATGGGGTCCTTGAGGCGCTTGGCCGTGCCGCCCTGCTCCCAGACCACGTCGTGCATCATCTTGCGGAGGGCGGCGGCGTCCTCGCTGGAGAGGATGCGGTCGCGGACGTAGGTCACGTCCAGAAGCGAGTCGACGCCGCCGGGGAGACGGTGGCCCTTGACGAGGCGCGGGCGCACGAAGCGTCCGTCGTTGGCGATGGCGTTGTAGAAGGCGCAGGTGTAGAGCGGGGGAATCTGCGTGGTGTAGCCGAAGACCATGCGCGAGAGGTTGAGGCGTCCGCCGACGTTGTTCTGCAGCTTGGGGAAGTAGGGAATGCGCTCGCGGGCAATTCCGGTGTTGAGCCTGTCGAAGAAACCGAGCTCGGCGAGGTCGGCGCGGAAGGCGTTGGGGTCGTTCTCGTAGTGGGGCATCGTGAGTTTCACCATGCCGATGTTGGAGGAGTACTCCATGAAACGGCTCACGGGGAGAGTAGCCGGGGAGTGAGTGTCGGTGATGGGCTTGCGGCCGAGGTAGGCGTAGGAGTGGCCGATGGGGTATGTGCGGTCGAGTGGCCGCGCGTAGCCCTTGTGGAGGGCGAGGGCCATGGTCATGACCTTCATAACCGAACCGGGCTCGTATGCGAGGACCGCGCGGTTCATGGCCTCGATGCAGCGGGGTTCGGCGGAGGTGCTGTCGCGCTCGAGGTTGGAGATGGCCTTGATGTCGCCTGTTGCGGTCTCCATGAGGATTGCCGTGCCCCAGTCGGCGTTTGCCTTAATGAGCATGTCGCCGAGCTCGTACTCGAGGATGTCCTGCATGGTGATGTCGATAGTGGTGATGAGGCTCGTGCCGTCGCGGGCCGGGACGTCCTCCCAGTATCCTGCGCCGCGGGTGAACATGCGCTTGGTCTTGATGCCGGGAGTGCCGTAGAGCATGGAGTCGAGGGCCTTCTCGAGGCCGCTGACGCCGTGGACCTCGCCGCCCTCGACCTCGCCGACGCGGCCGATGCTCAGCGCGGCCATGTCGCCGTAGGGATATGCCCGCTTGATTACGGGTTCGGCTTTGAGACCGTGCTGCGTGGCCTTCCTGAATCCGCGGAAGAAGGGGAAGGTGTAGCGCACGCGTTTCATCATGTCCTCGGGGATGGCCTTGAGAAGGAGGAAGGAGCGCGAGCGGTTCTGGACGCTGTCGCTGAGGGGCTTGCGCAGATAGGCCTCCCAGCCCTCGCGGGTGCGCTGTCTGAAATATTTCGCCAGGGAGTCGGCCAGGAGTGGAATGCTGTCGTAGTACTCCACGATTTTGAAACGCGGGGCGCGGAAGTCGATGCGCATGTCGTAGTAGCTCAGGTTGGTGGCGAGAATCTCGCCCTTGCAGGAGAGTATTTCGCCGCGCATGGGCGCCGACTTTATGGTGTCGCTCAGGCGGGCGAGGCCCTTTTTCTCATAGTCGCCGCCGTGCACGACTGTGGTGTTGACGAGCTTGAAGATGATGGCTACGGCAAGGAGCACTATCGGCGCAAGCACAATCACGAAGCGCCCGATAACCTTGAAGTGGCTGTAGCCCGAGTTTTTGTCTGTCATGGTCGGTATGTGTGATAAAAGTCAAAGGTCAGGGAGTGTCTTTCAGTCCTCGTAGGTCAGCGAGAGGGGGTACTGCTCGGGGATTCCGAGCCCCAGGCCGAGGGAGTCGACGGTGTGCTTGATTGTGATTTCGCGTGTGAGGGTGGTGTAGCGGGAGCGCTCGCGCTGCTTGTATGTGCACATCACCTTGATCTGGTGGTCGAGACTCTTGATGCGCTCCATGGAGGTGACGCAGTCGAAGCGGATGGCGATGAACCCCACGCAGAAAATCAGTATAAGACCCGTGGCGAAGAAGTTCTTCCGGAAAAACTCGCTGGAGATGCCGCGTCCGGTGACCATCCTGCGCAGGCCGCGCTGCGCTTCCGTCTTGCATTTCTTGATGATTTTCATGACAGGTTCATTTTTTTTCGTGTGTGGGTGTGTGATGAATATGAAGCTTGGCCGAGGGAATTTCGGGGGCGGAAATCAGCCTGCGGCCCCGTTGTCGAGGCGCTCGGCCACGCGCAGCTTGGCGCTCCGCGAACGCGGATTGCGCGCCACCTCCTCCTCCGAGGGGACGACGGGCTTGGCCGTGAGCAGCCGGAAGGGAACATTCGCGCGTCCGTAGAGGTCCTTCTCCACCTCCCCGTCTATGCGGCCCGAGCGCATGAAATTCTTCACGAGCCGGTCCTCGAGGGAATGGTAGGTGATGACCGCGAGCCGTCCGCCGGGCCTGAGCACCCGCAGACTCTGCTCCAGAAAGCTCTTCAGGGCATCCATCTCGCCGTTCACCTCAATCCGCAGGGCCTGAAACACCTGTGCGAGCTCCTTCTTCTCCTGACGGGGATTGATGAAAGGACGCACAGCCTCCACGAGACGCGCCGTGGTGTCCACGCCGCCGCCCTTGCGGGCCCCGACAATCGCGCGGGCCATGCGCCGCGCCTGCCGCAGTTCGCCGAAGAAGCGCAGGACATCAGCGATACGGTCCTCGGAAGCCTCCTCGAGGAACTTCGCCGCCGAAAACCCGGCGCGACGGTTCATACGCATGTCCAGCCGGGCGTCCGCACGGAAACTGAAACCCCGCTCAGGGTCGTCGAAGTGGTGCGACGACACCCCGAGGTCCGCCAGCACGCCGTCGGCCTTCTCCACGCCGTAATAGCGCAGGAAGTTGCTCAGGAAACGGAAATTGCCGTACACGGCCGTGAAACGCGGGTCGGAGAAAGCCCGCTCGATGGCGTCGCTGTCCTGGTCGAAGGAGTAGAGGTGCCCTTCGGGGCTCAGCCGTTCCACGATGGCACGACTGTGACCGCCCCCGCCGAGGGTGGCGTCGACGTAGATGCCGTCCTCGCGGATGTCGAGGGCGGCGAGTGCTTCGGGCAAGAGTGCGGGTATGTGGTAAACCTCCTGAGTCATAATACGTTGGCTGATGCGGACGGGTGAAGAGTGAAATGCTTATGTTTCCGCTTGTAAAGTTACAGAAAATCCACCAAAAATTTACAATTAAAAACAGTTAATTTTTTAATTTAGGCAAAAAAGTTATCAACATATTTCTTCAGAACTGAAAAGCGCCGAAAGTCAGAGTTTTCCCGACTTCCGGCGCCCGATGCGTCGATTAACAAATGCAAACTAAAAAAGCTTAGCCAATTCCGCCCCAAGACGATTCGGATCGTCCACACGCGCCACAATGTCGCCCTTGCGGTCGATGACGAAAGTCGCCGGCAAAGCCGCCACATTGTAGGCCGAGAGCACATTCAGGCCGTCCGTCGGAGCGTTGTAGACCGTAATCCAGGGGAGGTTGCGGGCCGACTCCTTCCACTGCACGTCGTCGCGGTCGAAAGCAAGCTGATAAATCTCCAGCCCCTGAGCGTGATACTTCTCGTAAGCCTCGTTCAGAATCACACTCAGCGCCGGCGAGAAGTCGCTCTGGTAGGCCGTGAAATTCAGCACAATCACCTTGCCCTGCGAGGCGAGGTCCCTGAGAGAGTGGCTCGTGCCGAGGTCATCATAGCGGACGATGTCAATCACGCCCGCTGCGGGAACCTCGATTTCCGTCGTCTGTACTCCGCCTTTGCCGAGCGCCTTGCGGCCTTCGAGGTACACGGCCTTGATGATGGCGCCGCGGGGGTCGTCGGGACGGTGAGTGGCGAAATTCTGGGCTACGGCACCGTAGATTCTGTTACCGAAAGCATCCGCGGGGTCGAAAACCGTGCGACCGCCCACACTCTTGTTGAGGACATAGTAGGCGATGATGCTCGAGGAGTCGGCGATGGCCGCCTGCGCGAGTTCGCGGCGCAGCTCGGGGTCGGCGGCCGCGGCATTGCCGAGGCGCGAGCCCGCGGCGGCCACGAGCGAGTCGATGCGCGACATCTCCACGGCCATGGGCGTCCCGGAGGCTTTGCCGTCGCGGACCTTCACGGCATCCGTGCCGTCCACGGGGAAGAATACCGGGCTTGCGAAGCCCGCACCGGTGAGGCGCATGATTTCGGGATAGGTGGCCGGGGCGTCCGCGCGGTATTCGAACTTCCCGTCCTTGCCCACGGCAAGGGAGTCGACGAGATACCAGATGCCGTTGTTGTAGCCCTCGAGGGCGATTTTCGTGCCGTCGGCTGCGCCGCAAGTGCCTTCCACGCTCCAGCCCTTGGGCCCGGAGCAGGCCGCGGCGGCGAGAGTCAGCGCGGCGAGGCTTATATAAGTGATGCGTTTCATCTTACTCGAAGTTTGCGGCTATGGCGCCGGCTATTTCGGCCATGCGCTCGGCCGGAAGCGAGAGTTTGGGTTTGCGGAAGTCCATGTCGCTCTCCGAGGAGATGGGCACGATGTGGATATGTGCGTGGGGCACCTCCATGCCGAGCACCGCGGTGGCGATGCGGCGGCAGGGCACGGCCTTCTGTACGGCGGCGGCCACGCGCTTGGCGAAGAGCTGGAGCGCGGCGTATTCCGCGTCGGGGAGGTCGAAAATGTAGTCGACCTCGCGCTTGGGCACCACGAGGGTGTGGCCCTCGGTCATGGGGTTGATGTCGAGGAAAGCGTAGTGGGCCTCGTCCTCGGCCACCTTGTAGGAGGGGATTTCCCCGGCGATGATGCGAGAGAATATGCTTGCCATAGCCTTAGCAGCCGATGCCGATTTCGAGGATTTCAAACTTCACCTTTCCGGCGGGGATGGTGATTTCCACCACGTCGCCCTTCTTGTGGCCGAGGAGGCCGTGGGCAATGGGGGTCGAGAGGGCGATTTTCTTCTCGCGGAGGTTGGCCTCGGAGTCGGCCACGATGGTGTACTCGACTTCCATGCCTGTGGCGAGATTGCGGATCTTCACCTTGCTGAGCACCTGCACCTCGTCGGTCGAGAGCTTGCTTTCGTCGATTATGCGGGCGTTGGCCACGAGGTCCTTAAGCTGTGCGATTTTCATCTCGAGCATACCCTGGGCCTCCTTTGCGGCGTCGTATTCGGAATTCTCGGAGAGGTCGCCCTTGTCTCGGGCCTCGGCGATGGCCGCGGAGATTTCTGGACGTTTCACACTTTCGAGGTAGGCTATTTCTTCCATCTTCCGGTCATAGCCTTCTTTAGTCATATAGGTGATTGCCATAATTTCGATAGTTTCTGATTTTAAAGTTTTAGCACGATATTAAAAAATAAAGAAACCCGGCCCGTGTGCATCGGGCGAGTCCCCATAAGGATAACAAAAACTTGCACTGCAAAGTTAAGGATAAAAACGCCACCAACAAAGTCCTGCCGGGGTTAAAGTTTGTTAACTTCCGGCGAGGAAGGGGCTTAGGCCCTATTGGGCCTATAAGGCCTATAGCTCTACCCTCTCGTCCTTGTTGTTGACGAGGGTGATGAAGAGGGCCGGGACGGCGAGGGCCACGGGGAAGATGTACCACCAGGGGTTGGGCGACTTCATCGCGCCGACTATCAGGAAGTAGAGGATGAACCAGCCGGTGAGGCCGGAGAACCATTCGTTGACGACGATGCTCTTCGGTTTCTTTATCCAGAACCAGAGGGCGTAGCCGATGAAGAAGGCGAGTGCGAGGGCGCAGCAGATGCCGGGCAGGAGCAGACTCTCGGTGTAGAGCATCATCAGGAGACTGACGACAATCACCATCATCAGCGAGTTGAGCACCTTGCTCGAGTAAAAGGCATGTAGTCTGGGATGTCTGATATTCTGTTTCATGTCGGCAAAGTTACGAAAAAACTCAAATCGCGTCAAGCGACAGGATTTCTTTCAGGATGGCCGTTCCGGCGGCGACGGTGGGGACGGCCTCGATGTTGATGGAGTTGCGGCCGTTGCGGTTCTTGATGGCCGAGCGACGGGCGTTGTGGCTTACGTAGTTGAGGATGCGCCCGAACATCGGCGACTGGTAGTAGGCCTTGTTGGTCTCGTCGACGAAGTAGAGGAACATCTTTCCCTGGCGGAGGATTACCTTCTCGATGCCGAGGCGGCGGGCGTAGCGGCGCAGGCGCGGCACGAGCAGCAGTTCGCCGGCGGCTTCGGGGATGCGCCCGAAGCGGTCGCGGAGTCGTTCCTCGAAGGCCTGAAGCTCGGCTTCGTCGGTGATGCTGTCCAGTTCCTTGTAGAGGGCTATGCGCTCGCTCTCCTGAGCCACATAGCTCACGGGCAGAAGGAGTTCGAGGTCGCTCTCGACGGTGCAGTCCGCCACGAATTCCGAGGCGTCGATTGTGGCTGTGTCGGCCTGCGCGAGGTCTGCGAACTCTTCGGTGCGCAGCTCGATGACGGCCTCGCGGAGCACCTTCTGGTAGGTCTCGTAGCCGAGGTCGGCGATGAAGCCGCTCTGCTCGGCGCCGAGGAGGTTTCCGGCACCGCGGATGTCGAGGTCCTGCATGGCAATCTGGATACCGGCGCCGAGGTCGGAGAAGCTCTCGATGGCCTGGAGGCGCCGCCGGGCTATGGGCGTGAGCGGGCTGCCCGGAGGGACGGTGAGGTAGCAGAAAGCCTTGCGCGAGCTTCGGCCGACGCGTCCGCGGAGCTGGTGGAGCTCGCTGAGACCGAACTTGTGGGCGTTGTTGACGATGATGGTGTTGACGTTGGGCATGTCGATGCCGCTCTCGATGATTGTCGTGGCGAGAAGCACGTCGTAGTGGTGGGCCGTGAAGTCGTCGATGGCCTTTTCGAGCTTGTCGGGAGGCATCTGTCCGTGGGCGACTACCGTGCGGGCATCGGGCACGAGCCGGCGCACCATGTCCTCGAGCTCGAAGAGTCCCTCGATGCGGTTGTTGACGAAGAACACCTGTCCGCCGCGGGCGAGCTCGAAGTTTATGGCCTCGGACACGACGTCGTCGGCGAGGCCCGTGACGCTCGTGATGATGGGGTAGCGGTTGGGCGGCGGGGTGTTGATGGTCGAGAGGTCGCGGGCGCCCATGAGCGAGAACTGGAGTGTGCGCGGAATGGGCGTGGCGCTCATGGTGAGGGTGTCGATGTTCACCTTCAGCTGCTTGAGCTTTTCCTTCACGGCCACGCCGAATTTCTGCTCCTCGTCGACGATGAGGAGCCCGAGGTCCTTGAACTTGACGCCCTTGCCTATGAGCTTGTGGGTGCCGACGATGATGTCGATTTTCCCGGCCTCGAGGTCGGCGAGGATTTCCCTGGTCTCCTTGGCGGAGCGGGCGCGGGTGAGGAGTTCGACGCGCACGGGGAAGTCGCGGAGACGCTCGCTGAAGGTCTTGAAATGCTGGGAGGCGAGGACTGTGGTGGGCACGAGCACGGCCACCTGCTTGGAGTCGGAGGCGGCTTTGAAAGCCGCGCGGATGGCGATTTCAGTCTTTCCGAAGCCGACGTCGCCGCAGACGAGTCGGTCCATGGGGCGCTCGCTCTCCATGTCCTTCTTCACGGCCTGTGTGGCCGTCAGCTGGTCGGGGGTGTCCTCGTAGATGAAGGAAGCCTCGAGCTCGTGCTGCATGTAGGAGTCGGGGGAGAAGGCGAAGCCCTTCTCGTCCTTGCGCGCGGCGTAGAGCTTTATGAGGTCGCGGGCTATGTCCTTGAGCTTGCCCTTGGTCTTTTCCTTGAGGCGCGCCCAGTTTCCGGAGCCGAGGCGGTTGATTTTCGGGGGCACGCCGTCCTTTCCGCGGTACTTCGCGAGCTTGTGGAGTGCGTGGAGGCTCACGAGGGCGATGTCGTCGTTGGCGTAGACGAGCTTGATGAGCTCCTGGTAGTGGCCGCCGACCTCCGTGCGGACGAGGCCGCCGAAGCGGGCCACGCCGTGGTCGATGTGCACCACGTAGTCGCCGACCTCAATCTGGCCGAGCTCCTTGAGCGAGAGGGCCATCTTGCCGGAGCGGGCTCGCTCGCTCTTGAGGGTGTACTTGTGGAAGCGGTCGAAAATCTGGTGGTCGGTGAAGACGCAGCTCTTTGTCCGGTGGTCGACGAATCCCTCGTGGAGGGTGTTGAGCGCGGGGGTGAAGCTGATGTCGTCGCCCCGGTCCTCGAAAATCACACGCAGGCGGTCGAACTGCTTCTCGTTGTCGCTGAGGATGAAGATTGTGAATCCTTCGTCGGCGAAACGGCGGAAGCTGTCGGCGATGATGTCGAAATTCTTGTGGTATATGCCCTGAGGCGTGCATCCGAAGTCGAGGGTTTTGACGCCCTTTACGGGGAGGAGCTCCTTCGCAGCCGTGAAGTGCAGGCGGCGGAAGTCCTTGATTTTATCGGCGAAGGCCTCTGTGTCAATCACCTCCTTCAGTGCCGAGGGGTCGCCTTCGTCGGCTATGAGGGAGGATGTGCTCATCTGCTCCTGTCCTATTTCCCTGATGCGCGCGAGGGCGCGTTCCTCGTCGCGGAAGGCGAAGAGGGGACTCGTCTCCGCCACGTACTCAAGAAGCGATAGAGGCCGGGAGTTGTCGGATTCGTTGTCGATTCGGGCGGTTACGGCGATTTCGTCGAGGGTGTGCTCCGATAGCTGGGTCTCGACGTTGAAGGAACGGATGCTGTCGATTTCGTCGCCGAAGAAGTCGATGCGGAAGGGGAGCTCGGAAGAATAGCCGAAGATGTCGACAATAGAGCCGCGGACGGCGAACTGTCCGGGCTCGTAGACATAGTCCACGCGGCTGAATCCCTGTTCGAGGAGCCATTTCCCGACCTCCCCGGGACTTGTCGCGGCCCCTTTGCGGAGGCTGAGTGTGGCGGCCTCGAGGCGCTGGCGGGAAGCCACCCCCTCGGCGAGGGCCTCGGGATATGTCACGACGAAACGCAGGCCAGCGCCCTTGCGCGAGGAACCGTCGGCGTGTCCGGCGAGGCGGCGGAGGGTTTCGGTGCGGAGGATGCGTGCAGGTTCGTCGGACTGGCCGTACTTTATGTCGCGCTTGTAGCCCGAGGGCAGGAAGGCGGTGGCTTCCTCTCCGGCGAGGTGGCAGAGGTCGCTGTAGAGGTATCCGGCGTCGTCGAGACTGTCGCCCACGACAATCACGGGAATCTTCCCCGCAGGAATTCCGGCGAGCATCACGGCCGCGGCCGAGCCTGCGCAGCCGTAGACCACGCCGGGGGTGCGCGCGGCGCCCTTGCCCGTCATGGCCTTCAGCGCGGCGATGCGTTCGGGCGTGAGCACGCGCCCCGAAAGCTCCTTCAGAGTCAGCATCACTTTCCGCCTAAAGTTTTGTCATATTCCGCCGGGTCGAGGAGAATCCTGCGTGCGCGTGCCAGGGTGCTGTCGGCCGGGAGGCCCCGGCGGATCATCTCGCCGTCGTCGAAGTAGCGCGGGCCGAGCTCGCTTTCGAGAATCTCCACGATGGCCCCGCGGTTGAAGTCGAGGTCGTGGCCGAGGTCGTGGCGGAGCATCGCTCCGAGACGGTCGAACTGGGCGGCCACGGAGTCGTTCATGTATCCCTCGATTTCGGCGGCTTCGCGGAGGTATTTCAGCCCTGACTCGCATTGGCGGTCGTAGTGGAACTTCTCGGGGTCGATGAAGGCCTTGAACTCCTCGAATACCGCGGAGTCGACGCGGAAATCCGGAGCTACGGACGGATGCCGCCGCTGGTAGCGGTTGGCGAAGTCGAAGGCCCAGTAGTCGGCCACTATATTGTACAGCAGACGGTTCGAGCGGGGCTCCTCGACGGCCACGTCGGGGGTGATTCCGCCGCCGTCGCGGACCTCGCGTCCGGCGCGGGTGTGGAATACGTTTGTGAGGCTGTCGGGCTTGCGGGCCACGGAGCCGTCGGGGTTCCGGTGAGAGTAGTCGATGGCCTGGATGAGGCGCCCGGAGGGGATGTAATATCGTCCGCGGGTCAGCTTGAGGACGTCGCCGTAGGGTAGGTTGACTGTGTTCTGCACGAGACCTTTCCCGAAGGAGCGGGAGCCGACGATAACTGCGCGGTCGAGGTCCTGGAGCGAGCCGGAGAGAATCTCGGAGGCCGAGGCCGTGGAGCCGTCGGTGAGAATCGCAAGGGGCAGTTTAGGCGCGAGGGGGTTCTGGGTGGTCTTGAATATTTTCTCCTCGGAGGCCTCGCGTCCGCGGGTGCGCACGATTTCCGTACCTTTGTCCACGAAGTATCCGGCAATCTGCACGGCGCTCTCGAGGTAACCGCCGCCGTTGCCGCGGAGGTCGATTACGAGACCCTTGAGGGCCGGGTCCTTCAGCATCTCGCGCAGTGCGTCCTTGACGGCGGAGGCCGACTCGGAGCTGAAGGTGGTGAGGCGGATGTATCCTATGCCGTCGGGGCCGATGCCGTGATAAGGCACGGGGTTGACCTTGATGTTTCCGCGGGTTATCTCAAGGGTGATGAGGGAGTCGCCGGCGAGGGGGCGGCGGACGGTCACGAGGACCTTCGTGCCGGCCTGTCCGCGGAGGCGCCGGCTGACCTGGTCGATGCTCAGGCCGCGGCCTACGCTGTCGCCGTCGATGCTCACGAAGGCGTCGCCGGGGAGGAGCCCGGCCTGGCGTGCCGGGGAGCCCCACTGCGGCTGGGAGACGTAGACGGAGTCGCCGCGGCGCACGATGAAGGAGCCGATGCCGGCGTACTGGCCCTGGGCGAGCGTGGTGAGCTCGTCCTGGTCGTCGGAGGGGTAATATTCGGTGTACGGGTCGATTTCGGAGAGCATTCCGTCGATGGCCTCGCGGACCATGCGGGCGCCGTCGATGGTGTCGACGTAGCCGGTGTAGAGCTCCTTGACGATTGAGTTGAAGGTGTTGAGGCTGCGGGCGAGCTCATCCTTGCTCTTGGCGCTCTGGCTGCGGGAGAAAGCCGTGGCCACGCCGAGAAGGGCGGCGGCCACGAGGAGAAGTGGTAAGAGTCTTTTCATTTAAGCAGAAATTCAACCTCTTTGAAGAGATATTCACGGATACGCGCGTCGGGGGCCTCGGGGGCGAGGGAAAGGGTTCCGTCGGCCCCCACGTCGGCGATGGCGGCACGGAATTCCTCGCCGGTGGCGGTGTCGCGGAAGGGATGGGTCAGACCGTCGGCGCGCCATAGCGCGGCCTTGTAGCGGGCGCTGAGCGCTTCGGTGCAGGGGGCGGCCTCGTAGGCCTCGACTTCTCCGATGATATTACAACAAATTTCTTCGAGCAGGGGTTCGAGCTCAGTCTCCCGGCCGAGAAGCTGCCGCATGCTGAGGGGGTTGGGCGCGTCGGAGAGGAACTCCTTCTGGTTGACGTTGAGGCCCACACCGATTACCGAGCGCTCGATTTTATTGCCGGTAACGGTGTTTTCGATGAGAATACCGCAGATTTTGCCGTCGTCGCCTGCGTAGATGTCGTTAGGCCATTTTATTAATGCGGGGATGCCGTGTCCGGCGAGAGTGCGGACTATGCCGAGGCTCACGAGCATGGACAGCTCGAACTGTCGGGAGGCCGGGATTGCTTCGGGACGGAGGAGAAGCGAGAAGGTGAGGTTGCGTCCGGGCTCGGACTCCCATGAGTTGCCGCGCTGACCGCGTCCGGCGCTCTGAGCGCGTGCGCGGAGGACTGTTCCGGCAGGCGCGTCGGTGCGGGAGGCGAGTTCGGTGTTGGTCGAGGGGCAGTGTTCTATGTTTTCTATGATAGGTTTCATTCGCTGATGAGCAATGTGCGTGAATCGTCGTCGTTTACTGTAATCTTGACCGTCACGGTGTCTTCGGGGAGTATGGGGATGATGCGCTCGGGCCATTCCATAAGGCAGAGGGCGCCGGAGTCGAAGTATTCCTCGATGCCGATGTCAAGGGCCTCCTCGACGGAGTCGAGACGGTAGAAATCGAAGTGGTAGATGATACCGGAGGGGGTGGTGTACTCGTTGACGAGTGAGAAGCTGGGGGAGTTGGCGGCCTCGTCGCCGGGCATGCCGAGCACGGAGGCGAGGCTTCGGATGAATGTGGTCTTGCCCGCGCCCATGTCGCCGTAGAAGGCGATGTGGCGGCGGTCGCCGATGATGCCTGCGAACTCGCGGGCGGCGTCGGCGAGGGCGGAGGGACCGGGTATGTCTATGCGTTTCATGCGTTGGTCTTGGGGGTGAGCACAATCAGGGGCACAAGCATTTCCTCCATGGATATGCCGCCGTGCTGGAAGGTGTCGGTGTAGTACTGGACGTAGTAGTTGTAGTTGTTGGGGTAGGCGAAGAACTCGTTGCGCATGGCGAAGATGTAGCTTGTCGAGACGTTGGGCGAGGGTAGCCCGAAACGCGCGGGGTTCTTTATTTCGAACACCTGCTTTGCGTTGTAGCCGAGGCTCTTTCCGAGTTTGTAGCGGAGGTTGGTGTTGGTGTTCTTGTCGCCCGCCACCTTTACGGGGGTGTCGACGCGGATGGTGCCGTGGTCGGTGGTGAGCACCACGCGGTAGCCGCGGGAGGCTATGCGGCGGAGGATGTCAAGGATGGAGGAGTGGCGGAACCACGACTCGGTGAGGGAGCGGTATGCGGCGTTGGTAGAAGCGAGCTCGCGGATCATCTTCGACTCGGTGCGCGCGTGGGAGAGCATGTCGACGAAGTTGAAGACGATGACGTTGAGATTGTTGCTTTCGAGCTGCGAGAAGTTCGCGAGGAGCTTTTCGCCGGCGGCGGAGTCGTTGATTTTGTTGTAGGAGAACTTCACGTCCTTTCGGCGGTAGCGCTCGAGGAGTGTCGCTATCAGCGGCGACTCGTTGAGGTTCTTGCCTTCCTCGGAGTCCTCGTCGACCCAGAGGTCGGGGAAGAGGCGCTCGATTTCGCTGGGCATAAGTCCGGAGAAGATGGCGTTGCGGGCGTACTGTGTGGCGGTGGGGAGGATGGTGGTGTAGAGCCGTTCGTCCATGCTGAAACTTTCGGCGAGGAGAGGCTTGACCGTGCGCCATTGGTCGAGGCGGAAGTTGTCGATGAGCACGAAGAAGACCTTCTCGCCCTTGTCGAGGAGCGGAAACACCGACTCCTGCATCACGCGGGGGCTCATGAGGGGGCCGCGGCCGTCCTTCATGTCGGCGAGCCATCCCTCGTAGTTGCGGCGCACCCATTTTCCGAATTCGGCGTTTGCCTCGTTTTTCTGCATCTCGAGCATTTCGTCCATGTTGGTGTCCGTGGCGGCGAGCTCGAGCTCGCGGTAGACGAGCCTCTCGTATAGGGCTGTCCAGTCATCGAGGGTGTCGGCGGAGTTTATGAGGCCGGAGATTGCGGCGAAGTCCTGACGATAGTCCTGGGCCGTCTGCTCCGACACCAGACGCTCGCTGTGGAGATGCTTCTTTATGGCGATGAGAATCTGGTTGGGGTTCACGGGCTTGATGAGGTAGTCGGCGATTTTGCTTCCGACGGCCTGGTCCATGATGTTCTCTTCCTCGCTCTTTGTGATCATGATGACGGGGACGTGGGGGAGGCGCTGCTTAATCATCGCGAGGGTCTCGAGGCCGGTGAGGCCGGGCATGTTCTCGTCGAGGATTATCAGGTCGAAGGGGCGGCTGACGGCCATTTCGTAGGCGTCGCGGCCGTTGTTGGCCGTGACGAGTTCGTAGCCTTTGTTCCTGAGAAAGAGCAGATGCGGCTTGAGGAGGTCAATCTCGTCGTCTGCCCAGAGTATTGTGCCGTTCATAATGTCAGTGTAGTGGTTTTTATTCGTCGAGGAGGGGGTCGTCGCCTTCGCTGCCGGGAGCTACGGCCGGCTTCCGCGGAAGCGGCACGGCCACAGGAGCGGCAGGGGCGGCAGGAGCGGCCTGAGGAGCCGGTGTAGCCGGATTAGCTTCTTTAGCTTTATTAGCTGAATCAGCTTCTTTAGCTAAGTCAGCTGCTTTAATTTCTGCGGCCGCGGGCTGCTCTTCTTTTATCTCTTCTTTTATCTCTTCTTTTATCTCTTCGGTGGCGCGGTCGGCTTCTTCGAGGGTTTCGGTTGCCTCGGGCCGGAGGAGGTCGGCCTGAGTGTCGACGTAATTTTGTTCCTGAAGGTAATGGAAGTACTCGTCGAAGGAACTGCCCTTGTCGAGGAGGGTCTGGAAATTTGCCTCGCTGATGGCGATTGGACGTACTCCGGCCGGGATGCGGAAGTCGGGGGCGTCGGCCATCACGCGGCGGTAATGGTTCAGTTCCGCCATGTTGTCGAATCCCTTGACTACAATCATCCCGAGGCGGCCGAAGTTCATGGGTTCGAGGTCGAAGTCCTTGACCACGAATGCGCGGAAGTTGTGGCGCGCGATTTCGTAGAGGAGGGCGTTTGAGGAGACTTCGCCGGTGTCGAAGGTAAAGACGAGAAGCTGGCTGGTGTCGGGGTTGAGGTCGAACTCGAGGGGGCCGTTTTTGCCTTCGGCGGCGATAGAGTCGTTGGTGAGGCGGGTGTCCCAGACCATTCCCCGGAGGTTGCCGGTGGCGGAGGTCTGGAGCTCGCGGCCCTGGGCCATGCCCTTGAGCCATGCGGTGGCGATGGGCGTGATGTCCGTGTCGGGGTAGCGCTCGAGGAGTTCGCGGAGCTGGGCGTTGAACTTCTCGGGTTCGCGGTCGGTGACGTAGGCGAGGGCGTTGAGGAACATGAACTTGGGCACGATTTTGCTCAGGGGATATGTGTCCATCATCTCCTGGTATCCGCGGTGTACGCCTTCGTTGTCGTTGGCGAGGTATGCCTCGTAGGTGCGGTCGTAGAGCTGCTGCTGGCGCGCGTCCATCGTGCGGAGTTTGTCGAGGTAGTCGGGGTCGCGCATGGCCATGCCGTACTTCGACTCGGGGAACTCGTCGATGATGAGCTTGCGGAAGAGCTCGGCCTCGTCCTTGTTTCCCCGGCGCATTTCCATGAGGTAGAGGTTGTAGTAGGTGTCGAGGCGGTAGATGTTGTCGGGGTAGTCCTTGAGGAGGCGGTCGAACTCCTTGCGCGAGGACGGGAAGTCCTCGAGTTTGTCCTTGAGGATTACGCCCATATTGTAGAGACCCTCCTGGATTACGTCGTTCGCGGTCTGCTTCTCGGCGTCGGTGAAGGGTATCTGGGCCATGTAGTACTCGGGATAGTGGGGGTCGGCGGAGCGCTGGAGCTTTTCGGGGTCCTGCTCCTCTTCGGGTGCGGCCAGGGAATCGGCGGCCGCGCCGGAGTCGGCGGCGTCGGGGTTTTCGTCGGTCTCGGAGGGGAGGTCGAAGTCGCCGGTGTTGAAGGTGGCTTTGTTGCGGCGGCGCCAGTTGTCCTCGAGCTTACGCGAGCCCCAGCGCTTCTGGAATTCGGTCTTGCCGGCATTCTTGGTCGCAGTGTTGTAGAAGTACCAGGAGTTGTCGGTGTTGATCGTGAAGTTGTTGGTGTTGTCGGTGAACTGGTTGCCGAACTGCTCGGCGTTGGCCTCGTATTCCTGCCGCCGGGCCTCCTCGGCCTCCTCGCGTTCGCGTTTTTTGAGGTCCTCGATCATGCGGTCGATAACCTTCAGGAGCTCGTCCTCGGGCATGGCGGCGAGGCGCAGGAGGGAGTCCTGGAGGTTGACGTTCTGGGAATAGACGGCGAGTTCGTCGAGGACGTCGCTCCGCCTCTTGAGAGCGGCGTAGTCGGGGAATGTCTGGGGAAGTTGCGGAATGGCCTCGGAATAGCTCGGCTGGGCTTTCTCGTAGTTTCCCTGTGCGAAGTAGATTCCGCCGAGAGTGAGCTGGTTCATGGCCTTGTCAATGCCGTTGCGCGTGCTTTTCTTGTTTGCGAGCTCGTAGTTTTCGACAGCTTTTGCCGTGTCGCCGCGTCCGAGATATAGATTGCCTATTGCGTAGTATATCTGGTCGAGATAGTCCTTGTTGCGGTCGTAGCGGGTCATGCGCCGGAGGGCCTTGGCCTCAGACTCGACGTCCGTGCCCTGGAAAACCTCGCTCTGCTTGATTCGGGCGTTGAACTTCGTTCGGTAGGAGGCGGAAGAGGCGCTGCCGGCCTTGCGGAATGCCTCGTATGCCTCGGATTTCTGCCCCTCGCGGGCGAGGGTCTGGCCGAGTAGGAAGGTCAGACGCGTTTTCTGCGCGCCTTTGGCGCCCTTTGCGGCGTCGCGGAGGTATGGCAGGGCGTCGGCGTACTCGCCGCGGCGCAGGAGGTAGTCGGCCATGGCCGTGTTGTAGAGTTGCCGGAGGCGCGCGTCGGTGAGCTCTTCGGGCTTGATGCGCTTGAGGATTAGCTCGGCCTCGAAGAGCCATCCGAGCCCGAGGTAGCTCATGGCCTGCATGAGCTGGGCTTCGGCCACAGTGGCCGGGAGCCATCCGAAATGGCGCGAGATGTAGAAGAAGGTCGAGGCCGCTCCGGCGAAGTCGCCGTTGTAGTACTGGCTTCGGCCCATCATCATCCAGGCGTTGTGGAGGAAGGGGTTGTACTCCTCGCGCTTCATCCATGCCTTGTATTTCGGGTCCGAGCCTTTGCCTGACTTCTTCGCGGGCTTTTTCTTGATGCTTCGGAGCTGTATGGCTTTCTGGGCTTTCTCTATCGAGCGGTCGAAATTCCCCGAGGGCTGGGGCGCGGTCGGCTCGGCCTTGGCTTCGACGGGATGGAGGAAGAGCTGGCGGGAATAGTCGTCCTCATACTTGTTCTCCATCTCGGCGAGGGTTTCCTTGAAATGCTTGTCGCCGTTGTAGTAGATGTTGTAGCGGGTGATAAAGGCCTGGTAGTTGCGGGAGAAGGCGGTGTTCTTGCGGGTTGAGCAGGACGAAAGGCATAAGCACAGAAGCACCGCCGGCAGGACCAGTGCCGACAGTGCACGTCGGAGAATCCGCGCCGTGTGCATAGCCTTATTCATTGCCTATATATAACGTTACGCGCGCGCGATTATTGTTTGTCGTCTGCGGCCGGGGGCGCGGGAGCCGGAGACGATGCCGCGGCGGCGGGGGCTCCGGGATATGCCACGCGGGAGTGGTAGATGGTCATGAGGCGCTTCACGAAGGCTTTCTTTATGATGTCGATGTCCCGGAAGGATATGGGACTCTCGTTGTGGAGGCCGTCGGCTATCTGTCCGTCGATGATTTTGTTGACGAGAGCCGTTATGGCAGCCTGGGAGTGGTCTGTGAGGGAGCGGGAGGCCGCCTCTACGGAGTCCGCCATCATCAGCACGGAGGTCTCGACGCTTCGCGGGTTAGGCCCGGGGTAGCGGTAGGGCGCGGGGTCGACTTTCGCGCCCTCTCCAGCGGCTTTGCAGGCGTTGTAGTAGAAGTACTTGGCGAGGCCGGCGCCGTGGTGCTCGCGGATGAAGTTCTTGATAAGCTCGGGGAGTCCGGCCTTGTCGGCCATCTTGACACCGTCGGGGATGTGGTTTATGATTATCGCGGCGGAGCGCTCGGGCGGGAGGGCGTCGTGGGGGTTCACGCCATGCTGGTTCTCGGTGAAGAAGGCGGGATTTGCCAGTTTGCCGATGTCGTGGTAGAGGGCGCCGGCACGGATGCGCTGGACATCGGCGCCGATGCGCTGGGCGGCGTCCGCGGCCAGGTTGCTGACGGCGATGGAGTGCTGGAAGGTGCCGGGGCACTCGTCGCTGAGCTTGAGGAGGAGGGGATTGTTGATGTCCGCGAGTTCCACGAGAGTGACGGTGGAGACGAAGCCGAAGAGGCGCTCGACGGCGAACATCAGGATGTAGCTCATGGATGTGAGGGCGGCGTTGATAAGCAGGAAGACCACCATCCGGAGGGAGAATCCTTCGGGGGAGCCGTTCATCAGGAGCTCGAGGGAGGCGTAGGCGGCGAGGTAGGCGAGGACTACGATGAAGGAGGTCCGGAGGAGCTGGGCCCTACGGCTGAGCTCGCGGAGTGAGTAGACTGCGGCGCATGTGGCGCAGAACTGGAGGAAAATGAACTCGAGGGCGAAGGTGGTGATTCCGGCGCAGATGAGGGTGTTCACCACGGAGGTCATTATGGCCGAGCGCCCGTCGAAGAAGACGATGGTGAGCAGGGGGACAATCATCATCGGCACGATGTAGATGCCGCCCTGAATGAACTGGCTGAGTCCGGTGGCGAGGAGGAGGAAAACGGTGATCATGCTGAGGATGAACACCATTGCCTGCCGGCGCTTGAGAATCTCCGGGGAGAAGAAGTAGAAATAGCACAGGAGGCTCGCCAGCAGAAGGGCCACGTAGAGGAACTGTCCGAGGAAGAGAAGGACATCGTTTGTACCCGTGCCCGTGTTCCTTTCTGCGAGCATCGTCTCGTAGGTGCGGAGGTTGGTGAAGTCCTGGGGGGTGACGATAGCCCCTTTGTCGATAATAGACTGTCCCTGGAGAATCAGTCCGCGGTCGGCGGTGAGGGTCAGGTAGTCATACTCGTAGTGGCGCTTGGACTCGGTCTCGTCGAGGGTGAAGTTCGGTTCAAGTATTTCGGCGAGGTTCGCGGCGGAGAGATAGTGATGGAGCCCTTCGTCGTTTCTGAACATGCTGTCGAGTGTCGTGTAAACTTCCTTTGGCGAAAGGAAGTCTGCGGTCGACATCTCGCTGAGAATGTTTTTCTCAAGAATGCGGACCTTGCGGAGCTTTCCTGCGCGGATTTGCTCGCGGGTGTCGGCGTCGACCACACCTTCGGCGTATATGCGGCGGAGGGCTGTGGCGGTGCGCTGGGCGTAGTTGTTGCCGGGGGAGGCGGGGATGGCGCGCACGATGGAGTCGGCCTTCAGCTGGTTGAGGGCGTAGATGGGGATGAAATGTGCGTCAAGGGTGTCGCGGGCGCGCTGGAGTGTCAGCGAGTCGGGATGTACGGGGATGTCGAATGGAGCGATAAGCTGCGCGTAGTTCCATGGACGGCCTTCTTCGTAGTTGTATCGGCTCGTCTCGGGATGTGGATAAAACCAGACAATGAACACGGCGGCGATTGCCGCAAGGAAGATGTTGCTTGTCAGTGATTTGGCTATTTTCATGCTGGAATGGTTCAATGGCTTATTCTCGCGGCGGAGTTGACGCCTTCGATTTCATGCGCCTTGTCGCAGAGAGCGGATATGACGGACGCGTCGGCGACGCGCACCCAGAGGTCGCAGTGGAATACCTCGGCGGATGCCTCGATGTCGAGCTTGCGGATGTCTATGCCGAGGTAAGTGGATATGAGCGAGATGAGTTCCTGGAGTATTCCGTGGCGGTCGATGCCTTCGATGCGGATATGGGCGAGGAAGCGCTCGCTGACGCTCTCCCATGTCGTGGCGACGATACGGGAGCCGAATCCGGCCTTGAGCACCTGGGCGCGCGGGCAGTCGAGGGCGTGGATTTCGACTTCACCGGCGTCGTTGATGAAGCCCATCACGTCGTCGCCGGGAACTACGTTGCAGCAGTCGGAGAGCTTGAAGTTCGAGCCCTCCGCGGTCATCCGCAGAGGATAGATTTCCTTGGGGTTGATTTTCGGGCGTGGAGCCTCGGAGGCCTCTTTAGCGGGGGCGGCGGCGGGGGCGTCGGAGCCTGTCCCGGGCACGATTTTCAGTCCTATGGCCTTGATTTTGGAGAGGAATCCGGTCTTTTTGCGGCGCTCGCCTTCCTCGCCGGCGGCCGCGGCTTTTCTGAGGGGGCCGATGAGGAAGTCGCCGAGAATGGCCTCCTTTGCGCCGAGCTGGTAGCAGAGTTCGTCGCGGTTGGGCACGTGGAGAGTGCCGAGGAGCTTGGTTATCACCGAATTGTTGTCGGGGATGTCGTGGTCGATGAGCCAGTGGTCCAGGATTTCCTTACCTCTCGCCACGAGAGGCTGCCTGACGCGGCGCAGGGCCTGGCGCAGGCGTGTGCGGGCCTTGGCTGTGACGAGGAATTCTTCCCATTCAGGCTGTGGAAGCTGTGTCTTGGAGGTGAGGACTTCGGCCTGGTCGCCGCTTGAGAGGACGTGGCTGAGGGGCACGAGCTTGTGGTTGACCTTGCCGGCTATGGCATGGATGCCGAGGTCGGTGTGGAGGGCGAAGGCGAGGTCGAGGACCGTGGCGCCGTAGGGGAGGGTGAGAAGCTCGCCGGCAGGGGTGAATACAACGATTTCCGAAGAGAAGAGGTTGAGCTTCAGCGTGTTCAGAAAGTCGATGGCTCCGGGCTCTGGGTTGTCGAGGATGTCCTTGATGGTCTTGAGCCAGGCGTTGAGCTCGCTTTCCTCGTCGCCTTCGCCGATTTTGTAGCGCCAGTGTGCGGCGAAGCCCTTTTCGGCAATTTCATCCATCCTCCGGGAGCGGATCTGGACTTCGACCCAGTTCCCGTCGGGGCCCATCACGGTGAGGTGCAGGGCCTGGTAGCCGTTTGCCTTGGGGACGGCTATCCAGTCGCGCGTGCGGTCTGGATGTAGCTTGTAGAGGTCGGTGATGGCGGAATAGATGTTCCAGCAGATGTTCTTTTCCTTGCTCTGGTCGTCGCACTCGAAGACTATGCGCATGGCATAGAGGTCGTAGACTTCCTCGAAGGGCAAGTGCTTGTTCACCATCTTGTTGTAGATGGAATACACGCTCTTGAGACGGGCCTTGGCCTCGTATTTTAGGCCCATTTCGTCGAGTTTCTCGAGGATTGGGCCGGCGAAATCGGTGTAGACGGAGGCGCGTCGCTCCTCGCTCTCGCGGATTTTGGCGGCGATTTCTTCGTAGATTTCGGGGTGTTCGTGCTTGAAGCTGAGGTCCTCGAGCTCGGTCTTGATGGCGAAGAGGCCGAGGCGGTAGGCGAGGGGCGCGTATATATATAAGGTCTCGCCGGCGATTTTGTAGCGCTTGTTCGGGGCCATGGAGCCGAGGGTGCGCATGTTGTGGAGGCGGTCGGCCATCTTTATGAGCACTACGCGGATATCCTCGCTCATTGTGAGGAGGAGTTTGCGGAAGTTCTCGGCCTGGACCGAAGCCTTGTCGCCGAAAATTCCCCCCGAAATTTTCGTCAGGCCTTCCACGAGCTGGGCAATCTTTGGCCCGAAGTGCTGTTCAATGTCCTCGGTGGTGTACTCCGTGTCCTCGACCACGTCGTGGAGGAGGGCGGCGCAGATGCTTGTGGAGCCGAGGCCGATTTCCTGCGAGGCAATCTTTGCGACGGCTATCGGGTGCATGATGTATGGCTCGCCCGAGCGGCGGCGCACGCCCTTGTGGGCTTCCTTGGCGAAGCGGAAAGCCCGCTCGATAATCTCGACTTTCTTGCGGTGGTTACTCTTGATGTAGCCGTCAAGCAAATCCTGGAAGGCCGCTTCAATCATTCGGTCTTCTTCTTCGGGAGACATCTTCCTCGGAAGGGTGGGGGGTACTTCGGAAGCCATGGTCGTGCAATGATTTTATGCTATTTATCCAATAAAGCACAAAAATATGAAAAATCCACCGCCCCGACAAAAAAAAGCGCAAAAAAGTGAAAACGGCGCACAAACGGCGCCGATTGAGCTTGTGGATGGAAGTGAAGCCGTCTGACAACCAAAGTTAGGCAGTCTCCCTTTTATACACAAAATCTGAAGACTTAGGCTGCATTTGCCACTGCCGGCATAAGCTTTGGGTAAAAGCTTAAATGAGGGTTCGTATAAAGCTGTTTCGCTGTTCCTGAAGACAAAAATTTGTCAAAAAATGAGGAGTTTGCCCATGCAAGGGCAAGTTTCCTCAGATTATGGGCAAGTGCTTTCAGGCCGATGTCGATTTTTAAACAAATCGAAAATTTTGCACTTGCGGTCGAACCTGCACGCATAGCACTTATATGTTATAAAACATAAATTTTTAATTTGCACGATTTGCTAAATTTGACTAAGTTTGCATAATTTTAGGTTCTGCAGTTTTTGGGATATTGTGATAGCCGATGCCTACGCTCACCGAGCACTCTCCCATATAATGAAAGACTGTTTCACACAACTGGACTTAACAGACTTTTTTTTAACATAATTAATTTTAAGATGTTACTCAAAAAAACAATCTTGACGTTGCTGACCGTGTCAGCCGCATGGCCACTTTTTGCCGAACGCTTTTCCGCGCAGATAACGTCGGTGCCATCGCCCGCAGTTACAAACAAGGCGCTGGAAGTGAGAATCAATACCCAGGACATGGGTTCGGAGGTGTATTGTTACACCTGGTGCAAGGATCTGAACGGAACCGAGAAAACGCCCTGGACATGGGAAGGGGTGAATACCGACAAGTTCAGAATGAGTGGAAGCGGAGGGGCATACACCTTCTCCATCCCCGACATCAAGGCGTTCTATGGCCTTACCGATCAGGAGCTGGGCGGACTTAAGCAGCTCGGATTCATAGCCAAGACCAAAAACGGCCGGCAGACGGCCGATCTCGTCCTAAACGTCGAGCAGGGACGCACCGACGTCTACGGCGGTGGCGAGGGAACCTTGGCGGCCCCGTTCGTACTCAACACTGCCGCACACCTGGCCGAGTTCGCAGCTACACCACAAGACTGGGCTGCGGATGTTTACGTCAGACTCGGAGCCGACATAGACGCATCATCGCTGACTTCGGCCATCGGCAGTATGTCATCGCCATATCAGGGCCATTTTGACGGAAACGGCCATACTGTCAGCAATCTCTCGCTTTCCGCCACAGATCTCGGATCAGCCACAGGCCTTTTCGGAGCGATCAGAGGCGCTGAAATAAAAGACCTCGGCATCAGGAACGCCAGAGTGACAGGTGTCAACCATGTCGGTGTGCTCGCTGGCAAAGCCGAGAGCGGCACAATCGAGAGATGTTACGCAACCGGAGTTGTGTCGGGAGCATCCATATGTGTCGGCGGTCTTGTCGGCGAGAATGCCGGAGCGACTATCTCCGACTGCTATGCCGGAGTCAGGGTCATCAACAGCGATGACTACGCCACCGGTGGAATAGTCGGCAAGAACGAAGGTACAGTAAGAAACGTATATGCCGCAGGAGCAATATCCGGCAAGGATTATGTCGGCGGCATAGCCGGAGCCAATTACGGTATGATACGCAATTCAGTGGCTCTCAACTCCGCTGTAAGAGGCGACTATGAATATACGGCGCGTTTCGGCGGCAATGACAATTCTCTCAACATATCTGAAAGCAACCACAGCTGGGACGCAATGGACAACGGAGGCTCCGATTGGACAGCACACGGTGATCACGCGACACTCAACGGCGCTTCGGAGCTCGGGGTATTCTCTTCATTCAAGACGCTTACGGGATGGGATTTCGACAACGTATGGGAATGGAAAGAGGATAACGGCCGTGAATATCCGGCTCTACGCGGTATCACGGTACAGTCCAACCCGATAGGCGAATCATTCTACGGAGTGCTCACAGGCATCGAGGAGATAATCGTGGCCGACAACACCGACATTCAAGCCGGGCCGAATCCTTTTACCGACCATATCACCGTCACGGCATCCGCGCCTATCACCACAGCAGAACTATATTCGCTCGCAGGCGTCAGAGCTGCCGCAGTGGTCTGCGACGGCAACGAGAGCGTGATTCTGAACACGGTGTCAGTCCCGTCGGGAATATACGTGCTGAGAGCCACCACAGCCACAGAATCTGAATCAACATTCAAACTCATCAAAAAGTAATAAGCCTACAAAATGAAATCAAACGGAATAAACATCCTTATGAAACGTTCTCTGTGGGCAGCCGCGCTCACAGCCGCAGTATTCAGTCTGACGGCCGACATAAATGCGGGCGACGCCACGCTCAACCGTCTTGAAATAAAGATAGACGGATCAAACATACTTCAGAATTTTGATCCGAAAACCACTTCATATGAGATAGAACTTGATGAAAACACCGCGAGTCTGGCCACATTCTCGGCCGCCCCATCCTCAAAAAAGGCGGTTGTCGACATCAACATCAACGGCAAATCATATACCAACCACACGCTCGGCAACCTGCAAGGCGGCGAGAATGTGATAACCTATACCGTAAAGGACGGTACCTCTACCGAAACGTACACCATCAAACTCAAGACGCCGGTGACGATACGTCAGGAATACTTCACATGGAAGAACGCCAACATGTATTTCGTTCTGACAGACCGATTCTATAACGGCGATACATCCAATGACGAAAGCTACCACCGTCACCGCACGGCAGGAGGAAGCGATGTCGGTACGTTCCATGGAGGCGACATAAAGGGTCTAACCGAGAAACTCGACTACCTTGACAACCTCGGTGTGAACGCCATATGGATCACCGCGCCCTACGAGCAGATGCACGGCTGGACCGGTGGCAAGAACGACGCTTTCGCCCACTACGCGTTCCACGGATATTACACGCTCGACTGGACTTTCATGGACCGCAACATGGGCACGATCGACGATATGCGCCAGTTTGTGACCGAGGCCCACAAACGCGGCATCCGCGTCGTGATGGACATAGTCCTCAACCACACGGGCTACTGCACGCTCGACGACTGTGTGGACTATGATTTCGGAAACTTCAACGGCACTCCTGTCGCAGGCTGGCTGCCATCCAGCGACAAGTTCACCATGTGGGGCGGCAATGAAATCTCTTTCAATGCCGACACCCAGGGAAAATGGGGTAACTGGTGGGGCCTGTGGGTACGTGCCTTCGGCGACCGCCCATGGGGAACGTCAGCAGGCTATGTCGTGCCGGGCAACGATGACAAGACACTCTCGCTGGCAGGACTTCCGGATGTCGTGACAGAGCGCACACAGACTGTAGACATCCCTCCCTTCCTGCTTAAGAAATGGGAGGCCGAGAAAGGGGGCGACTATGACAACTACCGTCTCCCCAACGCCGAGGCGTGGAGAACGAGCGGCAAGGGAGCGCCGGCCGACTATATCATCAACTGGCTGGCCGCATGGGTAGAATATTTCGGAATCGACGGCTTCAGATGCGACACGGCCAAGCATGTCGAACTCTCGCGCTGGAACCAGCTCAAAAACGCATGCAATACGGCCCTCCAGAACTGGCGGGCGAGCGACCGCGCCGACGAATATGCCAAAGGCTGGACCGATGATTTCTGGATGACCGGCGAATGCTTCGGCTGGCAACACGGTGATACCGGATATTTCACTCAGGGAGGTTTCGACTCCATGATCAACTTTGCATTCAACAGCACAGAGGGTGGAACCGGACGCACCCCGACCGTGGATGACTGGTCATATTATTCAGGTTTCTGCAACGGCGCCAACGGCCGTCAGGTGCTCAACTACGTGTCAAGCCACGACACAGGCCTCCACCGTCCGGGCGATCAGAAGAATGTAGCGACAATGCTTCTTCTCTGCCCCGGAGGCGCACAGATCTACTATGGCGACGAGACCTCGCGTCCCGTGATCGACGGCAAAGGTGACGCCGGAATGGCTACCAGAGGAGATTTCAACTGGGATGCCGTCGACAACGACGTCAACCAGCACTGGCAGAAAATAGGACAGTTCCGCCGCCGCAACCCGGCTGTAGGAGCGGGAACGCAGACATCGCTCGGCGACAATACCTATGGACGCAAATTCTCGGAGAACGGCTACAGCAACGCCGTGGCAATACGTCTCAATACAATTGCCGGGCAGTCCTATACAGTCAATACCGGCGATCTCTTCCCAGAAGGCACACGCGTCATGGACGGTTACAACACTTCCAGTTCAGCAGTCGTATCAGGAGGCAAAGTCACCATGACCGCTTCCGGACCAGTACTTCTCATAGAAGAATACGGAACTGTCGGCGGAGGTCCGGTACCACCGATACCGCCGACTCCGTCAAAACCGACGATCAGCGCCTCTCCGGCAGACGGCACGACATTTACCGATAACATCACCGTAAGTCTCTCCGTCAGTCCTGCCACCGATATCTACTACACGGTCGACGGCACGGAGCCATCCGCCGCATCGGCTCGCTACACCACTCCCCTTACCTTTACTGAAACGACGACACTCAAGGCATATGCAGCCAACGAGGCCGGCCAGACAGTAAAATCGTTTACATATACCAAAACCCAGGGTGGCGATGACAACGACAAATATTATGTGTATTTTGTAAATGACGTCAACTGGGATGTCAAGGTATGGGCATGGAACAATTCGGAAAACTGCAATGTCAACGGTACTTACCCCGGCGACAGCATGACCGAGAAGAACGGTGTGCTCTACTGGGAGGCACCAGAGGGAAAGATCCCGACTCAGATCATATTCAGCAACAACGGCGGAAAAAAGGCCGGCAATGGCAATCTCGATTTCGTCAACGGCCATACCTACAAGGCCGACGGATCGCACAGTCTTGTACAATATGGTCCGGTGAAGCCCTCCATTTCCGTCTCTCCTGCCGGCGGCACGCTGAAAGGCAGCGGTATAATAACAATAACCATCGGCAATGAGGCGACATCGGCAGACGGATCCTTCAACAGCCGCCCCATAACTCTGGCCAACGGCACAACGACTCTCTCAGTAAGCGACTACCTTGCGGACGGCGAGACTGCCGCAATGATAATCTCGGCCACAAACACAGCCGGCACGACCGACTACACCTGTACTTTCACGCGCGATGACACAGAACCCGTCTACGCTCTGTCGGGAGACTGGCGCGAGCTGTCGATATATCAGATTATGGTAGGTTCGTTCCAGCACGGTGAAGGTGGCGCGTCAGGCTATTCCGACATGTGGGGACCCGAAGGACACCGCAAAAACGGGAACCTGCGCGGCATAATCAACGCTCTCGATTATATAAAAGAGCTCGGCATGAACGCCATCTGGATGACTCCAATTTTCGACTCTACCAACGGAAACGGAGGAGAAAAACTTCAGGCTACCGGCTATTTCTGCACGAACTATTTCAAGATAGACCCGAAATTCGGAACCGAAGAGGAATTCGACGAACTCATTCGCAAGGCTCATGAAAAGGGCATCTACGTAATTCTCGACGGAGTGTTCGGTCACCACGGCGGCGTTACGGCGTCCTCGCCAAAGGGCAACCGCATCGACGTCACGACATCGCAGAACGTACGCGGATCCGATTCGGGAAACGTAGCATACCCCGCATCACTCGAATATTTCAAAGAGGTGATCCGCTACTGGATGGAACGCGGAGTCGACGGCTGGCGTCTTGACCAGTGCTATCAGGCATATCAGGGAGGCCACAACTATTGGCATGAATTGCGTCAGGAAGCAGAGAATGTGGCAGCGGAAAGAAAGGCGCGTGGCGAACAGTGGGGCACTTTGGCCTTCATGGTCGGTGAGGACTGGACTTCCGCACCTAATATCACCACTACACAGCAAGACGGCCTCAAGAGCGTGATGGACTTCGACGGAAAGGGCAATCTCGTAAACCTGAGTTTAGGTGTCGGTTCGATCGGCAGGTTCATTACTTCGGATGCGGCAGCCAGAGGCTATAAGGACGCAGGCGTAAACCCGACTATATTCCTGAGCAACCATGACACATCGCGCGTAGGCGACTTCGTAGACGTGAACAGCAGACCCAAAGAGCTAATGACCCGGCACGCGGCCGTAGCCGCCTATTCAGGTCCGGCCTGCACATACTACGGCGATGAGATCGGCGACAAGAGCGGCAACGGCAATGCCGACAACAAGGCACGCACATCGGGACGTCTGTCCGGATTCACTCCCAACGAGCAGATGGTCCATGACTATGTGGCCAAGGTGTTCAAGGCCCGTGCTGAAAATCCGGCATTGTGGCGTGGCTCCGCCTCCCGCGAAGACATCGGCAACACCTGCGTGAAGATAACCAAGACCGACGCCGTGACCGGAAACAAAGTAATTGTAATCTTCTCCTCCGCCGACACCAACGTATCGATCGGCGGCACAGGTCTCGATCTTATAAACGGCGGCAATGTCAGCAGCACTGTAAATGTAAAGGCATGGGAACCGGCATTCATAAAAATGAAATGATACTCTCCATGCCCGTCCAGTAAAACAGGAGAGGCTGTGTCACAAAATAGGCAAGACTCTTTTGTAACCTGCTGTAAAACATAAAACAAAGCCCTGACTTTCACAAGCCGGGGCTTTGTTATGTCAGAAAGTTTTTGCAACTTAGTGACCTAAAACAAATTTCATGTCTACAAATTTACATACAAAATCTTACAATAACAATAGGTTGTTTCTGACCATTGATCCGAATGAGGAAATCAGTCAGAACGATTCCGTCCGTGTTGTTGACAGTTGGAAAAGGCGCCCGGCAGTATGTACATTGACGGCAGTTGCCACGCCTTGGAGGAAGAGCTTTTGATTCCTATGCTGTATTCCGATAGGTTGACTGTCTCGGCTCCAGCGTTGTAGAGTTCTACCCATGAGTCGGTATAGTTCTTCGTGTCATCAAAATAGCCGGTGACGTTCGACTGCATAAGCTCCGTGATGCGCAAATCGCCGGCCGCGGCCGTAAAAGTTCCCGTAGCAATCATAGCCGCGGAAGCGATGATAATGAATGGTAAGCGGTTCATATACAAAAGGGTGGTTATGGCTTATATTGATTTGCGACTTAAATTGTTAAGCCATTTGTGGAAAAGCAACAAATTATAGATATTGGGATTGTAAGAAGAAAAATGAAAGCACTGTCGCGCATAGGTGTAAAAAAAATGGCGTCTCCAAAATGTGGGAACGCCATTTTTTTCAGTGCGCCTGTTCCGCTCAGGCGTTTTCTTCCTCGGCGTAGAAGTCGGAGAAGCGCCAGGCCTGGTAGGAGTCGGCGTTGCGGAGTTTGTTGAACTCGCAGGCGGCGAAGATGCGTTTTCCCTCGGGGGTCGTGAAGCCGGTGGGGAAGTCGGCGCCGACGGGCGACATGAGGAAGAGCTGCTCGCTTTCGTTGTACTCGCGGCGGATTGCCTCGGCGAAGTCGCGCTCCAGCTTGTTCCAGTACATGCGGTAGGGGTTTACATCGCCCTCGATTTCGAAGCAGCCTTCGGCGGGAGCGGCCATGTCGTGGAGCTTGCGGAGAGCGCCGACGAGGTCGGGGAAGTAGGCGAAGTCCGTGAGGGAGTAGAGCGAGAGGGTGCGGTCCTTCACCGGGGCCTGCATGTGCTGCGCGGGCTGGAAGCCAGTATTGTGGGGCTTGGCGCCGAATGCGGGTTTGTCGAGGACGCGGCGGTCCTTCTTATAGCTCTTGAAGCCTTTGATGGGGCGGATGAAGATTTTCTGGGATGCCGAGGGGTCGACGGTGATTGTGAAGACCTTGGGGTAAAGGCGGAGGTAGGAGAGAAGTTTTTCCTCGTGGGGAGGTATGGCGAGGTCGTGCTCCTTGGCGGCTTTCGCGAACTGTGCGAAGTAGAGGCCGTCGGGCGGGGTGTTCTCGTCGGCCATCGCATTCATCAGCTTGATGAGCCGTCCGTTGAACTGGAAATCCCGGGGAGGGATGGGGTACTTCTTGACGCCGGCGTCGGGGTCGCTCTCGTCGGCGTAAGAGGGCTCGTCGTCGGCAGTCTGGCCGATAACCCGGAGTGTGCGGGAGTCGTTGTCGATTTCGAACACGGAGTACATTTCTTCGAAGAAGCCCATCGGGTCGAGGCCGCGGGAGCTGAAGTCAAGGTCGCTGACGAGGTCGACGGCTTTCTCAAGGTCGATTGCGCCGTCAGCATCAAGGTAAGGAGCAAGGGTGTCAATCACGCTTGCAAGTAAGGTATTAGCCATTTCGGTTAATAAGGTTTGATTTGGGGTTATTATAATTAAATATTTGTTCGCGCGGGGATATAGGCCGGTTTCGGACGGCCTTTTATTCCCGCGCCACAAATATACGGAAAAAAATCGTGTCTTGGACTCCTTTTTCGATGAAAAATGTCAAGATTTCTGAAATTCGGACGGCGACATGCCCGTGAGATGCTTGAAGTACTTGCCGAAAGCGCTCTGATTGGCGAAATTGAGCGCATAGGCGATTTGCTGGATGTTTTTGCCGGAGAAGCGCAGGAGGTTCTTGGCTTCCATGATGACATAGTCCTCGATCCACCGTGCGGCAGTGCGGCCGGTGGCTTCCTTGACGAGAGCGGAGAGATATTTTGGGGAAACGCAGAGCTGCGAGGCGTAGAATCCTACGGAACGCTCGCGGGCGAAGTTGGCGTGGACCAAGCGGATGAAGCTCCGGACGTGGGTGGCGCGGGTCTTCTGTCCCGGGGTTTCGGTTCGGGCGCCTGAGATTTCAAGCTGGCGCATGTACATGGCTATGCACTGGTAGAGCATGGCCACGCATAGGCTCGATGCGCAGTGGCGCTTGAGCCGGGGATACTGGACCTCGCGGGCGGTGAGGGCGAGAAGTCCGAAGTAATGCCGTAGAATCAGCCCGTCGCTTTCGCCTACGGGGCAGACCGGGGAGCGGTGCTCGAGGACGACGGGCCCTGAGAAAGCCGAGAGGGAGAAGCTGAGGGTCTGGAGGAAGTCGCGGCTCATATAGGCGATAGAGAGTTCGACCTTGTCCCAGTCGGGAGAGCTGATGCGGGCCGCTATAGTGGGGGGTATGGCGAAGATGCTGTCCGCCTCCGCCACGAAGTCGCGGTTGTCGAAGCCTATGGTCAGGGAGCCGGACCGCACATACGTGAACAGGAGTCCGGCGAAGCGCAGGTTCTTCACCGGGTCTTCCCGGAATGCGTGAAGGTGTCCCTTGTCGATGTGGAGGATGACGTAGTCCTTGTCGCCGGCGACGCATTCGCGGCAGCTGAAGGAGGAATTCAGGATGTCTTCTATTGTAAGGGTAATCTGCTGTTCCATTATGAAAACTGTCGTAGGACCTCGAGGCTCCGTGTGAGGGAGGCGGAGGAGAGGTGGAGGTGATAATAGTCTATGATGGCGTCAAGTATCCGGGCGCGTTCCTCGCGGGAGAAGCGGGCGACGCGCATCGTGTCGAAGTCGAGGCGCCCGAGGAGCCTCGCGGCCGCGGCTTCGGGGCCGGTATAAAAGAGGGGATGGGCGGGAAGGGATGTACGGAAGCAGGCGTCGCGGAGGTCGAAGACGAGGGTGTCCGGGTCTGCGCCGGCGGGGACGGTCGTGTCGGGGGCGATGCCGAGAAAGCGCGCGAGCCTGAAAAGGAAGATGAGGTGGAAATTGGCGATTGCCGTCGGGGAGGTCAGCGCCGGCATGCGCTGTATGCTCGAGAAGAGGAAATCGGAGAGTGCCGGGTCGGATGCGCCCTGACGCAGGAGGCTGTCGAGGACGTCGGCGAGGAAAAGGCGCACGAGGGTCAGGGCAGCACCGGGGGCTGCGGTTCCGGAACCGAGGGGGCGGAGGTCGCGGACGTTCATGATTTCACGCCCGGGGCGCACGTCGGCCACAGCCTCGAAGAGGGAAAGAGGCATCGTGAGTGCGCGGCGCCGGGCGGCCTCGCGCCCCTTGCCGTCGGCGAGGCCTAGGGACACGCGTCCGGCCTCGCGGCTCCAGGCCGAGAGAATCGCACGCGACTCGCCGCTGCGGACGGTGCGGAGGGCTATGCACTGAAGGGGCGTGAACATGGTATGAACTTTCCGACAAAATTACGAAAAATTTGGCCGAATAAGCAGATTTATGACCAAAAAACGAGGCCTTAGTTCTAAAAAAATCTTAAAATAGACGTACTGTCCGACAAATGTTTGTTCACGTCGCGAAAAGTCGCTATATTTGCACTCGCAAAATCTGCAAGGCCCATTCGTCTATCGGTTAGGACGCAAGATTTTCATTCTTGAAAGAGCAGTTCGATTCTGCTATGGGCTACAAAACAAGATAAGTTTAAGACATATCCCAGACAAAAAACATGGCAAATCATAAATCATCCGAAAAGAGAATCCGTCAGACGGAAGCCCGCCGTCTCCGCAACCGTTACTACGCCAAGACCGCCCGCAACGCCGTGCGCAACCTTCGCAAAATGACCGACAAGGCCGCTGCCGAAGCCCGTTTCCGCGAAGTAATGGCAATGCTCGACCGTCTCGCTTCGAAGAAGGCAATCTCCAAGAACAAGGCCGCGAACCTGAAGAGCAGCCTTGCGAAGCACATCGCTAAGCTCGCCTGAGCCTAACGCCGTTTGCCTTAAACTTCTTGCCGGGCTTTAGCGCCCGGACTCCCGCGGCTCGCCGGGGCTCCCCCGACAACGCCGCATATATGGCCCATTCGTCTATCGGTTAGGACGCAAGATTTTCATTCTTGAAAGAGCAGTTCGATTCTGCTATGGGCTACCACCCCTTCCCCAATCTCAAGCCGGGCGATTCTAATTCTTTTTTTGATTAGAATCGCCCATTTTTATTTTAAGAATCATGATACGCAACTTACTGTTCGACCTCGGCGGAGTCATCGTCGACATCTGTCGGCAACACTGCGTGGATGCCTTCGACCGCCTCGGGCTTCCGGATGCCGACTCGTATTTCGGCGAATACGCCCAGACGGGAATCTTTATGGCTATCGAGGATGGTTCCGCGACTGTCGGAGAGTTCCATGAGGCGCTCCGCCGCGCTTTTCCGGACCCTTCGTCGATAAGCGACGAGGATATAGACTCGGCCTTCCAGAAATTCATCATCGGTATTCCCGAGCGGAGGCTCAGGGCTCTGTTGGAGCTGAGGAAAAGATACCGGATCTACCTCCTGAGCAATACTAATCCCATCATGTGGGAGGGCGTGCTCGCGGATGAGTTCGCCAAGCTGCCGCCAATGCGCCGCGAGGACTACTTCGACGGTATGGTCACCTCCTTCGAGGCGAAATCGGCTAAGCCCGACGCGGAAATCTTCCGCTATACGGCACGTACTCTCGGCATACGTCCGGAGGAAACGCTCTTCTTCGACGACTCGCAGGCCAATGTCGATGCCGCCCATGCTTTGGGCTTCAACGCCGTGCTTGTAAGGCCCGGAGAGGATTTCGCGGATGTGCTCGCGGACTACGAGGCCGCGACGCAGAGATGAGTCCTTCCACGCCCAAGAGTCCATGCGTGGCCGCTGTCGGGATGTTCGACGGAGTCCACGCCGGCCACTGCGCCTTGCTCGGCGCTCTGGTCGGGGAGGCCCGCGTCCGCGGTGGCCGCTCGCTTGTGCTGACTTTCTCGCGTCATCCCCTCTCGCTGGTGCGCCCCGGCGCTCCGGTCCCCCCGGGCCTTAGCACGCCTGAGACCCGCAGACGCCTTATCCTTGAGAAGGGCGTCGACGAGGTCCTTTTCCTCGACAGTATTCCGGACTATAACCGGCTGACGGGCGAGGAATTCCTCGTGCTCCTCCGCGAGCGCTTCGGTGTTGTCGCGCTCGTAGTGGGTTTCAATAATCATTTCGGATCCGACCGCATGGACGCCGCCCGTGCGCGCGAAATTTCCGGTCGGACGGGCGTGGAGATTATCGAGGGGCGTCCACTCGAACTTACGGATGCCCCGGCAGTCAGTTCGTCAGCCATCCGCACGTTGCTCGCGGAGGGAGATGTCGTCCTCGCCGGTGTGCTTCTCGGGCGTCCTTATGCTCTTGAGGGTGAGGTTGTCCACGGGCAGGCTCTCGGACGGACGATAGGTTTCCCGACGGCGAATCTTCGCCCGCTCGCCGAGGCTCCGGCTGTTCCCGCTCCGGGGGTATATGCAGTCGACGCCGAGATTCCGGAGCTCGGTCTCAGCCGGCGTGCTGTTACGAACATCGGAAGCCGTCCGACGGCTTCCGGGGAGTCGGGCCCACTGACTATCGAGACCCACATTCCGCAGCTCGATGCGGACCTCTACGGTCGCCGGATTGTGCTTCACTTCCTGCGCAGACTCCGCGACGAACGCAAGTTCCCCGACCTCGGGGCCCTCTCCGCCCAGATCCGCAAAGACATCGCGGACGCGGAAGAAGGGGGAAGATAGAATTATAATGACAGAAATCGCCGCATCCCGGACCGGAATGCGGCGATTTTTATAGGGGGGACTTGGATTAGCGGATGTAGACCTTGGAGGTCTTGGAGCCCTGGCGCTTGATGTAGAGGCCGCGGGTGGGCTCTGCGACGCGGATGCCCTGAAGGTTGAAATATTCCACGGGGGCGTCGGAGTCCTCGATTTCAACACCGGAGATGCCTGCGGGGTCGGAGATGGTGACTGTCTGGTCGTTCCACTGGATGGTCACGCGGTAGGTCTTGCCGGCCTCCGCGGCCTTGAAGGTGAAGGCTTTGGGGTCGTTGAGTTTTTCGAAGGGAGTGCCCTGGTTGAGCAGGAGCGCCTTGTCGGAGCCTGCGGAGCCGTAGCGTACGCCCTTGGAGTTGAATGCGTTCCAGGCGCCCTTTGTGCCGAGTTCGGAAGCGAAGCTGAATGCGCCCTGGATGGTCACGTCAGCGTAGAAGGTCGGTCCTTCTTCTTCCATCTGCACGCCTACGGAGGGGTCCCAGGAGTTGCCGTTGACCTGACCGAGGATGTAGAAGTTCTCGGGCATATCGGCCGGGCGGAGGGTCGGGTCGGCCTTGAGGTATGCTACGAAACCGGCCTTGGAATTGCCCTTGGCGTCGTAGGCGTCCCAGTTGAGTGAAATCATCTGGCCATATGCCACGCCCTCGCCGATGGTGATGGTGTTGGCGCCGGGGGTGAGTTCCTTTGTAAATAGGTGTACGTTGTCAGAGGAGACTTTCAGGGTTCCCCGCACGGCGTTGCGGAGTTCGGCGGTGATGTCGATGGTCTCTGTCTTGAAGGTGCCTCCTTCGGGAGTGATGAGCACGATGGGCTCGGTGATGGGCGATCCGTCATAGAGGACTGCGATGCCGGAGTCGTCCGTGGTGCCGGAAATGGTTGTGGAGGTTACGATGAAGGTGTTGCCGGAGACTTTGTCCTCATAGATTCCCTCGGGGCAGTAGCCTCCGCCGTTGGCGATGCTTACGGCGCGGGAGCCGCCCTTGCCGACAACGATTACGGCGCCGCCGTCCTGTCGGGTGATGCAGGCCACACCGTCCTTTGCCGTGTAGAAGTCGGCTCTGCCGGTCATGGCGTTGCGGAAATGGTTGACTTCTGCGATTTCTTTTGCCTTGTAGTGGAGGGAGCCCATCGTGCCCATTCTGATTTCCTTGTATCCGGTCTTGAAGGGGCGAGAGAGATATAGGCTCGAGGCGCCGTTGCGGCAGGCTACGATAGCCCAGGCGCGGTCGATGCGGTCCTGGGAGACGTTCTTTGTCTCGCCGTTCTCGTTGGCGAATGTGTCATGGCTCTCGCCCCAGTAGACTACCTTGCGGGGAGAGATTACCGACTTGGCCCAGCCGGCGTCCGATGAGGGCACAGACCCGCTCTTGACGGCGTTGAGGACGGTGCGGGAGTAGCCGTTGTCGGACACGCTCATGTAGTCCGTATACTCCTTCATGAGGGTGTTGGCGTTGGTGCCTCCGGGGGTGTCGAGAATCTCGCCGTAGTTGTAGAGTCCGGGCACGGAAGTGGCGACGGTCCAGAACTGGGAGCCCTCGGAAGGGAGGGCGATGTGCTTGGCGGCGTCCCAGCGGATGCCGTCGACGCCCGATTCCTTGAGGCGCTCGAGGTAGTCCTTGAGGCGCGCCTGGACTTCGGCGTCCTCGGTGTTCACGTCGGGGTAGTCGCCCAGCCGGTGCTCGGTGATGGATTTTCTGCTGGCGTAGTTGACTTTGGAGGTTGTGGGGCGGAGACGGTCGTTGGTGTTCCACCAGGTGTGCCTGTAGGCTTTCTCTCCATTGATGTGGTTGGCCACAACGTCGACGATTACCTTGATGCCGTACTTGTGGGCTTCTTCGCAGATTTTTTTCAGCACGTCGCTGGAAGTGATGGAGCCGTTTCCGCGGAAGTCGTAGTCGTAGGGCATATATGCGTAGAACCATTCGGCGCCGGTGGCGGCGTTGCCCTGAAGGGGCGAGAGCTGGATGGCACCGAAGCCGGCGGCGGCGATGCCGGGCAGCTCCGTGCGCAGTCCGGCATAGCTCCAGTTGAAGCAGTGAAGGATGTTGCAGTCCTGAATGTCCTGCGGTAGTCCGTAGTCGGAGGGGTTCTGCGCGGAGACGCCGGGGACTATGAATAAGCCGAGTGCGAGGACAAGAACCCGCAGTAATAGTTTCTTCATGGTAAGAAGCCTGGGAAAATAAAGTTTGTTGAATTTTGTACTTATGCTAATGTCCGGCAAAGATACGAAATTTTCCGCAAAAGTGCGCGAAGGCGCCGTGGAAAAATTTTTACTGATACGATTAACATATATTTACGCAAAAACTTGCGTTTTTGCTTGAAATTATGTAATTTTGCCACCTAAACTCAAATAAACTACCTCTATCATGGAAAAAATAGATAACCTTGACCTTCATATTCTGAAAATCGTAATGCACAACGCGCGCATTCCCTCGAAAGATGTGGCGCTCGAGTGCGGAGTGTCGCGCGCGGCCATCCACCAGCGCCTCCAGCGCCTAATCGATATGAAAGTCATCACGGGCTCGGGTTATAAGGTCAATCCCAAGACCCTCGGATATGCCACCTGCACATACATTGGCGTGAATCTCGAGCGCGGCGCCTTGTACCGTAATGTCGTTCCCGAGCTTGAGAAGATTCCCGAAGTTGTCGAATGCCACTTCACGACCGGCCCGTACACCATGCTCATCAAGCTCTACGTCCGCGACAACGAGCAGCTTATGGACCTTCTCAACAATAAAATCCAGATGATTCCCGGAGTGGTCGGAACGGAGACGCTCATATCCCTCGACAACTCCATCGACCGCGAAATTCCCGTAAGATTCGACTGATCCGCCCCCCTGCCACGCCATGAAAAAGATTCTGACAATAGTCCTCGGCGCCCTCGGCCTCACGGCCTCCGCCGCTCCCGCCCTTCCCGCTCCCACAACCGTCGACCACGCCGACTGGAGCCGAAATGCCGTAATATATGAGGTGAACGTCCGCCAGTACACTCCGGAAGGCACCTTCAATTCATTCGCGCGGCAGCTTCCGCACCTCCGCGACCTTGGTGTCGACATCCTCTGGCTCATGCCGATACATCCTATTTCCGAGCTCAACCGCAAGGGCACGCTCGGCTCGTACTACGCCGTGGCCGACTACAAGGCCGTCAATCCCGAGTTCGGTACACTGGACGACTTCAAGAAGCTTGTCGACGAGGCCCATGCCCTCGGCATGAAGGTTATCATCGACTGGGTGCCAAATCACACCGGATGCGACAACATCTGGGTCAGCGCCCACCCCGAATACTACGCCCGCAACGAGAAGGGCGAGATGTTCGGCCCCTTCGACTGGACCGACACCTATAAGCTCGACTACTCGCGTCCCGACACCCGGGCCGCGATGATTGACGCCATGAGCTTCTGGCTCACGGACGCGAACATCGACGGCTTCCGTTGCGACGTGGCCGGACAGGTGCCCGTGGATTTCTGGAACGAGGCGCGTCCGGCCCTCGACAAGGCCGCAGAGGGCCGCCCCGTGTTCATGCTCGCCGAGGCCACCGAGCCCGAGCTCATGGAGCACTGTTTCGACATGGACTACAACTGGCCCATGAAGGACCTCTTCAGCGAAATAGCCGCCACTTCCGGGCAGTATTCATTCATCGCTCCGGGACAGACCGCGCCGAGGCAGTTCAAGGAGGCACATGCCGCCGACATCGTGAAACTTCTCGAGAGTCAGGAGGGACAGTACCCTCAGGACTCCTATATGATGAACATGACCTCAAACCATGACCTCAACTCATGGGAAGGTACGGAATTCGAGCGCCTCGGCTCGCTGGCGCGCGCTTTCGCGGTCCTCTCCTATACTCTTCCGGGAATGCCCGTGATTTATACCGGGCAGGAAGTGGGACTCAACCGCGCCCTCGAGTTCTTCGAGAAGGACGAGGCTCCCGAATGGGGCTCCAAGCCGGCCATGACGGAGTTCTACACCACGCTCAACGGCCTGAAGCATTCCCGTCCGGAACTCGCCGCAGGACGTCTCGGAGGCAAGGTTGAGGTGTTCCCCACGGATTCGCAGGACCTCCTTGTGTTCTCCCGCCGGCGCGGCACGCACGAGACAATCGTGGCCGTGAACCTCGGCACAAAGGGCGAGCTCCTGACCTTCAGGGGCGCGACGCCCGCCGACAAGGGCGCGGTGAATGTGTTCACCGGAGCCCCGGCTTCGCTTCCCGCGTCGCTCGAGCCCGGAGAGGCCGTACTCCTTACTGTCAACCACTAAAATCCGCCGACCGTGGACGAAAAGACACCCCGCTGGACCGAAATCGAGCACCTCACCGACTGGGACGAGGAGTTCTATGACATCTACACCGCGAAGAAATTCGGCAAGTGGGTGATGATCAAGACCCTGAAGCCGCAGTTCGCCGACGACCCGAAGTACCGCGAGATGATTGAGCGAGAGTTCGACGTGCGCTACAATCTCGCGCATCCGAATATCGTGATGATCAACGATTTCGAGGATATTCCCGGCATCGGGCGGTGTATCGTCACGGACGACGTGTACGGCGACACCCTGCGCAAGCTTCTGAACGAGGGCAAGGTGACGGAGCATCATCTCAAGCAGATATGCGTCCAGCTCATAAACGCCCTCGAATACATCCAGACGAACCATATCGTCCATCCGCCCCTGCGCCCCGAGAACATCATCTTCACGGAGCACATCGGCAACCTCAAGCTTATCGACGTGGGTTTCGAGCAGAAGCCCTCGCTCAAGACGCGCGACGTGGCGGACGACATCTTCTACTTCGGCCAGATTCTCGAGCTCGTCCTGGCGGCCACAGGCTCGACCGACCCGACCCTTCACCGTGTGGCCCGCAAATGCACCGACACCGACCCGAAGCGCCGCTACCGCGACATTCAGGAGCTCCGCATGGCGATAGAAGACCGCGGCAACCGATGGTTGCTTATCTTCATCATCGTTTTCCTGAGCCTGCTGGTGCTTCTCCTCGCGTGGCTCTCGTCGCCCTACCGCCCGGCGCCCCCGATGGAGGTGGCCTCGGTGTGTCAGGCCGTCTGTTTAATCTCTTAGGAATCATACAAGAATGGTCAACGTTCATCCAGTAAGCTCCGACCCCGACCAGCTCCGGCAGTACGTCGAGTTCGGAATAGACCTTTACAAAGACAATCCCTACTACGTTCCGCCGCTGGTGAGCGACGATGTGGCATCCCTGACCCCGGAGAAAAATCCCGCCTTCGATTTCTGCGAGGCGCAGTCGTTCATGGCTTTCCGCAACGGCGAGCCCGTGGGTACCATCACGGCCATAATCAACAAGGCCGTCAACTCACGCACCGGAAAAGCCACCCTCCGCTTCGGATTCATGCACTTCATCGACGACGCCGAGGTTGTCGACGCACTTTTCGAGGCTGTCACTGAGTGGGGCCGCAGCCGCGGAATGACCGAAATCGTCGGTCCCATGGGCTTCACCGACCTCGACCAGGAAGGTATGCTGATCGAGGGCTTCGAGGAAATCGGCACCATGGCCACAATCTACAACTATCCCTACTACGCCGACCATATGGAGCGCATGGGCTTCGGCAAGGAAGTGGACTGGATTGAGTTCCGCATGACCGTGCCCGACAGCGTGCCCGAGAAGTACTCCCGTATCGCCGAAATCGTGGCAAAGCGTTTCGGGCTCCGCACCGTCAAGTACAGCTCCCGAAAGAAAATCAAGGCGGACTACGGTCAGGAGATTTTCGAGGTCGTGAACAAGGCCTACGCCGACCTCTACGGCTTCTCGCCCCTTACGCCTCGTCAGATTCAGCACTATATCGATGTATATCTCAACATCCTGCGTCTCAAGGACGTGGCTCTCGTCGTCGATAAGGACGACAGGCTCGTGGGCCTCGGTATCTCGATGCCCTCGGTGAGCCGCGCGCTTCAGAAGAGCCGCGGACGCCTCTTCCCGACCGGGTGGTACCATCTGCTGAAGGCCATCCGTGGAAAAACCGACACGGTGGATCTCCTCCTTGTGGCCGTGCTCCCCGAATATCAGGCGAAGGGTGTGAACGCACTTATCTTCAACGACCTTCTTCCGGGCTATATCGAGAACGGCTACAAGTATGCCGAGTCCAACCCTGAGCTCGAGTCGAACGAAAACGTCCAGAAGCAGTGGGAGTACTTCGAGCGCCGCCAGCACCGGCGTCGCAGGGCATGGAAGAAAGCCATTCCGGAGGCTCCGATGAGGATGAAATCGACCTCCGACCCGGACTTTTGAGTTTGGGATTCATTAGAATTTTTACGTCCACTTTTTAGAATATTTTTTCATGAGGCGGCGCCATGTTTCTGATTTTCAGGCATGGCGCTTTTTCTTTTCTTTAGATGGATTTTTTGAGAGAAGCGTGAACCTATTGCGCCCCTTGTGCTTTTGCTCTAACTTTGCCGTCGAACAAACAAAAAGACACTGTTACCATCGAAAGAATATGACCACCTCAAGCCTACGCCCGCTTCTATTGGCCCTCGCGCTCGCCTTCGCCGGATGCCTTCGGCTCGCGGCCGACATCCGCGTCGCTTTCCTGCGCCCCGACGGCTGGAACAATATCCCCCATATACACGCATACGCAAACGACCGTCCGCTCCCGGGCTGCGACAATCAGGAGATGCGTCCTGTAAGCGGTCTCACGGGCTGGTTCGTGTTCACTATTCCCGGAACGCACGACAACTATAACATAATCTTCAACAACGGTGGCTGGGCCGGCGGCCAGACGGCCGATTTCCACGCCACCGACTCCCGCGACCGCGCTTTCCGCTGCTCGGGCAACGCGGTTTCTGAAACGGACGGCACTCAGGTATGGGCCGCTCTCGACGCTCCCGCACCCGAGCCGCCTTCCGAGGGCGATTATATCTTCCACAGGCCCGACTCGTGGGCTCAGACGCCCCGTATCGTGGCATATAAGGAAAAGGAACTTGTCCGCTTGCCCGAAAACCGCGTCATCTATGAGGTCTTCGTGCGGAACTTCTCTCCCGAGGGTAATTTCCGAGGCGTAGAGAAGCAGGTTCAGCGCCTGCGCGACCTCGGTGTGGACGTAATCTGGCTCATGCCCGTTCAGCCCGGCGGACGCGAAGGAATGTGGGGCACATATCCGAGTCCCTATGCCATCCGCGACTACAAGGCCCTCGATTCCGGATATGGCGGCGCGGATGATTTCAGGCGCCTCGTGAAGGCTGCACACGACGCAGGAATGGAACTGTGGATGGACTGGGTGGGAAACCACACTGCACTCGACCACCACTGGGTCCGCGAGCACCGCGAGTACTACAAGCGCAACGGCTCGGAAATCGTGCATCCCTTCGGATGGAACGACGTGTACCAGCTCGACTACTCCAACCAGGCTCTGCGGGCGGAGATGATCGACGCCATGCGCTATTGGGTGCGTGAGTTCGACATCGACGGCTTCCGCTGCGACTACGCCGACGGCGTTCCCCGCGACTTCTGGGCTCAGGCACGCAACGCCCTCGCCGAACTGAAGCCCTCTCTCGCATGGCTCGCGGAAAGCGGCGGCGACGGCGGAAACGCCCGTCTCGTGTCCGATAACGGCCCCTTCGACTATAACTACGCCTGGGCTTTCCGCGACAAGCTTGCCGAATTCGCCTCGCACGGCAATGTCGGCACTCTCCGCGACCTCTGCCGCGAGCTCTTCTACGACGGTGCATACACGGGCAAGAGCCGCATGGTCTATCTCACAAACCACGATGTTGTCCAGGACAAGGGAGGAACGGAAGACCGTCTGCTCGGACGCCGCCTCGAGCCCCTCACCGTCCTCGAATTCACAATCTACGGAATGCCTCTTATATATAACGGTCAGGAAGTGCGCTACTCCCACGGCTCCGTGTCCCTCGCCGAGAAGACTCCGGTCGACTGGAACTCGGGCGACCCCCGCATGACCGAGCTCATCACCTCGCTCTGCCGCCTGAAGCATTCCGAACCGGCCCTCCGCACGGGAGCCTCGCGGGGAGATCTCTACACCTACTCGGCATCCTCGCCTGACGTCTTCGTCTATGAGCGGCGCTTAGGCTCGGAAAGCGTGGTCGTGATGCTCAATTTCGGCGGTTCTTCCGTAAACTTCTCCGTCTCCGATGCTCTTCCGTCCGAGGTGTATATGGACGTCTTTTCCGGAGACTCGCGCAGCCTTGCGGCCTCAGGCGCATTCTCCCTGCCGGCCTATGGCTATGCGGTATATGTAAAATGAAAATCCCCTATAAAGAGATGCTCACGATTCCGAATAAACACTTCACCGCCGCTCTCCTCCTTCTCCTCCTCGCGGGCGCCGCGGGCGCTTCCGCCGAAAGTGTGCGCTGGACCATTGCCGACAAGGCCATGAGCCCTGTGCCCGGCAAGCCTGGGTGCTACTCCGCCACTCTCCCGCCTCTTCCGGCCGGATCGGCCATCGACTTCACCGACGGAGGAGCGGCGCGCACGGCTCAGCCATACGTTCCCGGTTCGGACACCGAGCTTACGGTGGATTCCCGGGGCTGTGTCGTTCCCTGGACAGGGTCTTCCGGCGTCCTCGCCGCTCCTGTCGCTCCCGGGGCTTCCGAACTCTGGTTCGACCTACAGGGGCATCCCGTGGAAAATCCCTCGCGCGGAGTTTTCATCCGCGTGCTGAACGGACAAGCAACTAAAATTTTCCTAAATAATTAACCCAATCAAACACCTTAGACTCATGAGAATCTTTACCCGACTCCTCGCTGTCGCAGGGCTTGCCTGCGCAACCCTCGGCGCTTCCGCCGCCGACGTCACCATCAAGTTCCTCCGTCCGTCCTTCTGGACCGCGACTCCCCATGTCCACGTCTACTGCGCCACAGGCGACCTCGCCAACAATCAGGAGATGACTGCTATCCCCGACCTCACCGACTGGTTCCAGTACGAGCTCAAGAACGCCCCCGAAACCGGCGGCTACAACGTAATGTTCAACAACGGCGGCTGGGAAGGCGGCCAGAGCGGCGACTTCTACGTTGCTTCGCCCGGCAACTATTCCTACACCCTCGACAACGCCACCGATCTCAAGGTCATCGAGGTGCCCGATCCCACCGCACCCTTCGTCACCATCAGGTTCATCCGCCCGGCAGACTGGTCCGCAGTTCCCCACATCCACATCTATTATGCCGTCGAAGGCGGGTCGGATGTCACCGTCGTCAACGACAAGGCCATGACCGCCACCGCTACCGCAGGCGTCTACGAGTACATCTACAGCAATCCCAACGAAACCGGCTACAACGTGATGTTCAACAACGGCGGCTGGTCCGGCGGCCAGTGCGGTCCCGTCTACGAGGAGAAGCCCGCCAACACCACCTTCAAGGTGAAGAACGGCGCGCTCGTCGTGGAGTCCACGACCGGCATCGAGGCCATCAGCGCCGCTGAAGCCGAAGCTCCCGCTGTCTTCTACAACCTTCAGGGCGCGCGCGTCCTCAACCCCGAGCGCGGCATCTACATCCGCGTGCAGGCCGGAAAGGCCTCGAAGGTTATCCTCTGAGAATTTAAAGACCTGAAATTTTTCTACCCGGCCGCGCCGTTTTTTGAGGCGCGGCCATTTTTTTGTGATTTTTTTTGGCGCAACCGAAAAAAACGCTTACCTTTGCCGTCGAACCCCTCGCGAGAGCGGGAAAAATTGATTTTTCATAGAAATGACGGAAGACAGTGGTTTCCGAAGGTTATTGACAATGACAACCGTACTCAATTTTTAAACGACACTTAAATCAACCAATTCAATAACCCAACCTAAAACCACACAATGAAAAAAATTCTTGTCATGGCCTTGGCCGCGGTCTCTGCGCTCGCGGTTAACGCTAAGGATTACACCGTGTACAGCAATGGGGCCCTCTCCGAGGGTGTCAAAGCCAACTATTGGTGGAATCTCACCCAGAACACTCAGGCTGCCGACCCCGCCGGTTCCGATGCTAAAACCTGGTCGCTCACCTTTGCCGACTCCCCCACAGGCCCAAACTTCTGCGGCGGTCTCGCCGTTCCCGCAGGGACGGAAGTAGCCGGTCCCCTTGCCACTGCTACCCTCACTTTCAAGTATTATGCCACGACGCCCTGCAAAATCACCGTCCAGCTCGGCGCTGACGGCGTCAACTCCACTCAGGTTATCAATGTGGCCGACGCTGATGCTAAAGTGTGGAAAGAAGCTACATATTCAATGGCTACGGACTTCTCCGCCGCTGCTGAAAAGTTCGCCGCATACGCTGCCGACGGTGCAGCCGACCTGCTCGGCCTCATCGTGGAGAACTTCTCTTCCACGGAAGGTTCCGAGACTGTCCTCTACATCAACGACGTTGTCTTCAAGAATATCGACGAATCCTGGGTGAAGCCCGAGGTTGAGAAGCCCTTCTGCCCCGTGGCCAACGTGCCCGCCGTCAAGGCTGAGGATGTCGTTTCGCTCTACAGCTCATTCGGCATCGCTCCGCACAATGTCGGCGGCTGGGGCCAGAGCACTGTAGCCAAGGACCTTCAGGACGATAACAACAATCCCGTATACTGGCTGTCCCACTACAACTATCTCGGCTGGGAACTCAATCCCCGTCTCGACATATCCGATATGGAATACCTCCACATCGAGGTTTATCCCACCACCCAGACGACAATCGGCGTGACCCCCATCAGCCCCGGAAAAGAAAAGCCCACACAGCTCCTCAACCTCAAGGCTAACGAGTGGAATGTATTCGACCTCCCCGTATCCACTTGGGTCAACAGCGAAGTCGGTGTCGTTGCAAACGACGTATTCCAGTTCAAGTTCGACAGCGCTTATCCCAACGCCACCACCGGCGGCGAATTCTACGCTGCAAACGTCTACTTCTGGAAGGACACCCGCATCATCCCCGTGGTTACTGCCGAAGCAACGGACATCACCGCCAACAGCGCAAAGATTGCTTATGAAGTAACTCTTCCCGCCGAGCTCGAAGGCGCTCAGGTAACAGTCAAGGTCAACAACGAGATTGCTTCCGTAAGCCCCTATCCCGTCGAAGGCCTCGAGGCTGCCACCGAATACACTTTCCCCGTAGATGTAGAAGCCGTCAAGGACGGTCAGACCTACTATGCCGACCCCGTGAGGGTTACCTTCAAGACCCTCCGCGACGCTTCCACCACAATCAGCTACCACCAGATTGTGAACGGCCTCTTGGAAGGTGTTCACCTCGTCGGCGAAACAGCCGAGATGAACCGTCAGATTCCCGTCAGCATGATGACCGAGCTCATCTACAATGCCGACAATACCGTCACCGTTGAATTCTCCATCAAGAGCGCCGGCAAGATTGACGGCTTCGTGCCCGAAGTCAATATCGGCAACAACTGGAGCGGCTCGCTCCTCGGCAAGGACGTCGAAGGCGTCTACACCTGGACTACTCCCGCCGACAAGCCCTTCGGGGAAGGCGCCAACCTCCACAGCTACTTCTGGTTAGCTTATCCCGGCGGCGTGAAGGGCATCGACATGAAGGACTTCGCCCTCGGCACTTCCAACGAGCCCGTGGCTTACGGCGAACTCGCGGATGTGAAAATCTCTGCTAAGGCTACCGACCTCGTGGCCGGTGCAAAGATGCCCGTAGTGGCTTATGCCGTTGACGCTCAGGGCAACTACCTCCTTGACGAAAACGTGGCTCTCTCCATCGAGAGCGAAGCCGCCACGCTCGACGGCATCTGCGTGGTCTTCAACAAGAAGGGTTCCGCTACCGTTACCGCTTTCGCAGGCGACTTCTCCGCGGACCTCGACTTCACCTGCGCCGTAGCCGGCACAAACGTGGCCAAGGGCCTCGGCGTTATCGCTGATGATGCCACAGAGCCCAACATGAACGCTACCGACGAAAACGAAGGCACTCTGATTGAGTTCTCCTGCGCCGAGACTCAGGAGCACACCATCGCCCTCGACCTCACCGCAAACCATGACATCGAGGCCGTCGAGCTCGTCTGGGAAGGCGCATGTGCCAAGGACTATACCATCACCATCGAGCGCGAGGAGACCGAGGCTCCCGCCGCTCGCGTGAAGGCTGAAAGCAAGGTTGTCAGCGAAGCCGGTGTTACCGGTGGCGGCGGCATGACCATTCGCAAGACTTACTCCTTCGACACCCCCGTTGTCGGCCGCTACGTTACCCTGAAGACTTCCGCCGCCTTCGAACCGGCATGGGGCATCAAGCTCAAGGAGCTCCGCGTGCTCGGCAGCCGCATCAACGAGCCCAGCGGCATCGAAGCCGTTGAAGCCGAATCCGACGCTCCCGCACGCTTCTTCCGCCTCGACGGCGTGGAGGTAAGCGCAGACCGCCTCACCTCCGGCGTGTACGTAAAACTCCAGGGCTCCAAGGCCTCGAAGGTTTTCGTACGCTGATTCTGAAAATAGCGATTGATTGAAATATCCGCGGTTCCGATTTTTTCGGGCCGCGGATTTCGTTTATCTCCTGAAATGCCGTATATTTGCAAAAGAAACCGCCCGCGCCCAACTCTAAATTCTAAATTCCAAATTCTAAATTCGCAAAATATGAACGTCATCAACCTCTCCGAACATCCCTCCCTCATCAGTCAGTATCTCTCCGAAATGCGCGAAATCGACACCCAGCGCGATTCTCTGCGCTTCCGCCGCAACCTTGAGCGCCTCGGTGAAATAATGGCCTACGAGATAAGCAAGACCCTTGAATACCGCACGGAAAAAGTCCGTACTCCCCTGATGGTCGACGCCGAGTGCCATGTAATCGCCGAAAAGGTCGTACTCGGCACGATCTTCCGCGCCGGCGTGCCTTTCCACAACGGTTTCCTGCGTTACTTCGACTCGGCGGAGAACGCCTTCGTCAGCGCATACCGCAAATATAAGGAAAAGGAGAATTTCGATGTCCTCATCGAATACCTCGCCTCTCCGCGTCTCGAAGGCAAGACCCTCATCCTCTGCGATCCTATGCTCGCCACGGGCGCGTCCATGGAACTCAGCTACCGCGCCCTCCTCACCAAGGGAACCCCCGCGCGTGTGCACATCGCCTCCGTAATCGCCTCTCAGGCCGCCGTTGACTACATGAACAAGGTTATGCCCGCCGACTCCACCCTCTGGGTTGGCGTCATCGACCCCGAAATCAACGCCCATAGCTACATTGTCCCCGGCCTCGGCGACGCCGGCGACCTCGCCTACGGCACAAAGGAATAAGGACACCTTTTTATGCTTATGAAAGCGTCAGAAATTCAGGAACTGTTCAACAGCTTTGAGTCCATCGCAATTGAATACGAGGGAGTCGAGTGCTGGAGTGCACGCGAGCTTGCTCCGGTGATGGGGTATGTACAATGGAGAAACTTTCTGGCTATTGTCGATAAAGCCAAGGATTCGGTTGCAAATGCGGGCGAATCTGTCGCCGATCATTTTGCTGACGTCAGCAAAATGATAGAGATAGGCAAGGGCGGACAGCGGCAGATTGAGGATATAATGCTGACGCGCTACGCCTGCTATCTTGTGGCGCAAAACGGCGACCCTCGAAAACCTGAGATTGCATTTGCCCAGAACTATTTTGCCGTGCAGACCCGACGCGCGGAACTTGTGCAACAAAGGCTACTTGATTTCGAGCGGGTTAAAGCCCGTGCTAAACTTGCAGAAACCGAGCATACACTCTCTGGTGTGCTTTATGAGCACGGAGTAGACTCAAAAGGATTCGCCATAATCCGGACAAAGGGCGACCGAGCCTTGTTCGGTCTTGACACAGCCACGATGAAACGTCGTGTCGGAGCTCCTGATAAAAGACCTCTTGCCGATTTCCTGTCGACAATAGCCATCAAAGCCAAGGACCTCGCCGCGGAGATGACCTCTGTCAATGTTCAGCAGAAAGACCTGAACGGACAGGCCTTTATCGAACGGGAGCACGTCGACAACAACAGCGCAGTACGGAATATGCTCCTCGACAGGGGGATTCAGCCTGAGGCTCTTCCCCCGGCCGAGGATGTCAGAAAAGTCGAGCGCCGTCTCAAGGCGGATGAAAAGAAAATCCTCAACAAGAAAAAACAGTAAAACAAAACGGGCGCCCGGAGGATTCGCGGGCGCCCGTTGTAGTCTTACCAGGATTCGAACCTGGACAGACAGAACCAAAACCTGTAGTGCTACCATTACACCATAAGACTTGCTGTCGCAAGGGCTGTTATATGCCTTTTGCGCCTGCAAAGTTAGTGAAAAAATCGCTATATGCAAAATTTTTTCACTAACTTTGCAGGGAAACAGCATACAGGCGGAATCCCGCACCTCCTCATGAACGAAAACGAACCGAAACCCAAAAGCTGGGTCAAGCGCTTCCTCCCGTGGCGCACTCTCATTATCCTCGCAGTCGCCGTATACATCCTCTTCGTGGGCCAGAATTCGCTCGTCAGCCGAATGCAGTACGAGCATACCATCGACTCCCTGCGCATGGAACTGGAGGCGAACCGCGACACCATGCTCTACTACAAGCAGATCAATGACAACCTTGTCAGCGACCCCGAGATGATGGAGCATGTCGTGCGCGAGCAGTACAACATGAAGCGCGAAAACGAGGAAGTATTTGTCTTCGAGGACGACTCAAACTCTCAGAACACTAAGAAATGACAGCAAAACAGGAATATACCCATATGGACGGCCTGGCCTCGCTCGGCCTCCTGATTTTTATGACAGCGCTCATTCTCACGCGCTGGACGCCCGTCGAGGTCTACCGCTGGGTTGCCGCCTGCGGCGCCGTGGTGGTGCTCGTGGCAAGGATTTTCACCCGTTATTCCGGGCCCGACCTGCGCCTGCGCCGCCTTGTGCGCATCCAGTTCTGGAGCGGCCTCTTCTTCCTGGCTGCGGCGGCAATGCTTTTCATCCCCGGGGCCACTCTCCGCGACTTCATCGCCCTGACCCTCGCAGCAGCCGTTATACAGATCATAACATCCATCGCCATTCCGGCGCGACGGAAAAAGCTCGCCAAGAATGGCTAAGAAGATTGTCGAGACACCGCTCATGAAGCAGTACGCCGAGATGAAAGCCAAACATCCCGACGCCGTGCTCCTTTTCCGTGTGGGCGACTTCTACGAAACCTTCTCCGACGATGCCATCATAGCTTCCGAAATTCTCGGCATCACCCTTACGCGGCGCGCCAACGGCGCCGCGCAGTATGTGGAGCTCGCGGGCTTCCCGCACCACGCCCTCGACACCTATCTCCCGAAGCTTGTCCGAGCCGGAAAGCGTGTGGCCATATGCGAGCAGCTCGAGGACCCCAAGCTGACGAAGAAACTCGTCAAGCGCGACATCATAGAGCTGGTGACTCCGGGCGTGGCCCTCAGCGACAACGTCCTCTCCCGCGGCGAGAACAATTTCCTCGCCGCCCTTCATATAGGCAAAGCTATATGGGGCGTCGCTTTCCTCGACATAAGTACCGGCGAATTTCTCTGCACGGAGGGAACGCCGGACTATGTGGACAAGATTCTGGCCAATATGGCCCCGAAGGAGCTTCTGGTGCGCCACGGACTCCGCTCGCGTGTTGAGGACGAGCTCTCGCAGCGCTACCTGATTTTCGACCTCGACGAATGGCTCTTCACCACCGACGCCGCCACAGAACGCCTTCTCAAGCAGTTCGGCACATCCTCGCTCAAGGGGTTCGGCGTGGAGCGGCTGTCCCACGGCATCATAGCCGCCGGAGCCATTCTCCATTATCTTGACCTCACGAAGCACTCTCATACCTCCCACATCAATTCTCTCTCCCGCATCGAAGAGGAGCGTTACGTGCGCCTCGACCGCTTCACGGTGCGCAATCTCGAGCTCATCGACCCGCTTGACCCCGAGGGAAAGAGTCTCCTCACAATTCTCGACCGTACGGTCAGTCCCATGGGCTCGCGTATGCTTCGGCGCTGGCTGCTCTTCCCGCTGAAGGACCCGAAGGCCATCAACGAGCGCCTCGACGTTGTGGAGCACTTTTTCCGCACGCCCGAAATCCGGGAGGAAATCTGCGAGCGGCTGAAGACCATCGGCGACCTGGAGCGCCTCGTCGCGAAGGTGGCCTGCGAGCGCGTGACGCCCCGCGAGATGCTCCAGATCCGCAATGCCCTCCTCGAGATTGTGCCTATCTCGCGGATGTGCCGCGAATCGGGTTTTCCCGCGCTTCAGAGCATAGGTGAGCAACTGAATCCCTGCACCATCATCTGCGAGCGCATGACCCGCGAGCTTGCCGACGACCCTCAGGGGCTCAACACCCGCGGCGACATCATCAACGCGGGTGTCGACCCGGAGCTCGACCAGCTCCGCGCCATAGCCTACGAAGGCAAGGACTATCTTCTGAAACTTCAGGCCCGAGAGGCCGAAGCCACGGGAATCACGAGTCTGAAAATCGGCTACAACAATATCTTCGGCTACTATATCGAGGTGACCAACACCCACAAGTCGAAGGTCCCCCCCGAGTGGGTGCGCAAGCAGACGCTCGTGAACGCCGAGCGCTACATCACCCAGGAGCTCAAGGACTACGAGGAGAAAATCCTCGGTGCGCAGGAGAAGATAGAAGCAATCCAGAACCGCCTCTATTCGGCCTTGGTCCAGGCCCTCGCGCAGTATATACCCGCTCTGAAACTTAATGCGGCGCTCCTTGCGCGCCTCGACGTTCTCGACGCCTTCACCCGCGTGTCGCTCGAGTACAAATACACGCGTCCGGTGGTCGACGACAGCCTTGTCCTCCGCCTCGAGGATGCGCGTCACCCCGTAATCGAGCGCCAGCTTCCTCCCGGCGAGCCATACATCGCCAATACAGTGGAACTTGAGAACGACTCCACCCAGATCATGATGATAACGGGCCCGAACATGTCGGGTAAGTCTGCGCTCCTGCGCCAGACGGCGCTGAACGTCATCATGGCGCAGACGGGATGCTTCGTGGCCGCGACGAGCGCCCATATAGGTGTGGTCGACAAGGTCTTCACGCGCGTGGGTGCCAGCGACAACATTTCCCTCGGCGAGAGCACCTTCATGGTGGAGATGAACGAGGCCGCATCCATTCTCAACAACATGAGCCGCCGCTCGCTGATTCTCTTCGACGAGCTCGGGCGCGGGACCTCGACCTACGACGGCATATCCATAGCGTGGGCAATCGTTGAGTATATCAATACGCGCCCCGGGCTCCATCCCAAGACTCTCTTCGCCACGCACTACCATGAGCTCAACGACATGGAGGGGCAGTACGAGCGCATAGCCAACTACAACGTCTCGGTGAAGGAAATCGACGGCAAGGTTGTGTTCCTGCGCAAGCTGGCACGCGGCGGCTCGGAGCACTCTTTCGGCATCCATGTGGCAAAACTTGCCGGCATGCCCCCGGTGATAGTGAAACGTGCCGGCGAAATCCTCGCGCAGCTCGAGAAGGCCGCCTCGGACGGAGGCAAGGCGAAAGTAGAGGCCCCGGCTCCGGGCACGACAGTCGAAGGCGGAATGCAGCTCAGTTTCTTCCAGCTCGACGACCCCGTGCTCTCGCAGATACGCGATGAAATAATAGGAACAGACATCAACAACCTGACGCCTCTCCAGGCCCTGACAAAACTCCACGACATCCGCAAGATTCTGACGGGCAAGGATTGACAGGCCCGGGCCTTACAATTCCTCCACAGGGAAATCCTTTCTGATTACCGTTCCCGTCGGGCTCAGGTCATAGAGGGTGGGGGTGGCGCGGATGATGTACAGTTCCCCGGCTCAAGGCGGAATTTCCGCAACTGACTCCCGGCGACGAACTTCTGTGTATGCTGATTTTCCTCCAGCGCACGACTCAGGAGATGACCGTTTTTCTCGGCATCTCGCGTGCGAGCGTCAACACGGCCCGCTATCGCCTGCGACAGAAATTCGGCCTCGACAAGTCAGTGGACCTCGACGAATTCCTAACTTCGCGGAAATAAGGCTTACAGGTTCCTGAACACCCACCAGGCGATGGTGGCGGCGAGGATTATGGTTGCGCTGAGGGGATTGACGAGGGTGCGGTGAAGGCGGGGATGGCTTCGGCGCACGGCTTCGGCCGCGATGAGCACCGCACCGGCGGGCACGGCAAAGAAGAGATAGGGATTATAGCCCCATGCCTCGGCCAGGCGGCCGTGGAGCAGGGCGTGGAATGCGCGCTGGGAGCCGCAGCCCGGGCAGTCGTAGCCCGTGAGCAGCCGGAAGAGGCACTTGGGCGCCACAGGCGACGATGGATCGTGGCGGTAATATAAAAATACGACAATCGCCACGGCCGCAACAGAAAGGGCGGCCGCGACGACGGTCTTTATGGCGTTCCGGGTCAATTGCCGGAGAAGGCTGACATTATCATGACAGGCAGGAAGCCGAGAGCGATGGCTGTCATGATGAGCCATGCGGCCCACTCGCTGGCGCGTTTGCTCTTCTCGAGCTTGCCGCTGTTGTAATAGGATGTGACAAAGATGGAAGCTACAAGCGAGCCGATGCTGATGGGCGAGCAGCAGCAGATGGTGAGGAATATGCTCCAGCCGATGTATGATGGAGGGCACGGTTCGTCGGGGAGACTTGCGGGCTTCACACGCCGCTGGCCGGGGGCGTATCTGGAGACGGGGGCCTCAACGATGATTTCCTCGACTACGGCTTCGGCAGGCTCTTCTGAGGGCGCCTCTTCGACTTTCTCTTCGATTCTCTCTTCAACTGCTTCTTCAAGAGCTTCGTCGGCAGTCTCGTCCGCGGCCTTTTCTTTTTCAGTCTCCTCCGCGGCTTCTGCCGCGGAGGAGAGGGGCTCGCGGTTGAGAATGGGCTGCATTTCGGGAACCTCGGCGGCGGGCAGCCACTTGGGCATGCCTTCGAACCACACGGGGGTCGAAGGTCCGATGTTCATCTCGAGGAGCTCATGCTCGGAAAACGGCCCTTTCTGGGCGCCATCAATGTAAATCCAGATTTTCATAGGATGAATATTGGCGCGCCGGAAGTCGCGGCGCGCCTGTAAGCGGTTAGAAATGCTTTACTTCGCGGCCGAGGATGTCGCTCAGGAGAGTGTTTGCGAGGCGCGAGGCTCCGATGCGGAAATATTCCTTGGTGAGCCATTCCTCGCCGAGGATTTCCTTGGCCAGAGTGTAGTATTTGACGGCGTCGTCGGTGGTGGAGACGCCTCCGGCGCACTTGAAGCCTACGCGGCGCCCGGTCTTCTCGTAATATTCCTTGATGGCCTGCATCATCACGTATGCGGCGAAGAGGCTTGCTCCGGGATATTCCTTGCCGGTGGAGGTCTTGAGGAAGTCGGCGCCGGAGTAGAGAGCGAGGATGGATGCGGCCTTGATGTTCGCGGCGGTCTTGAGGGCTCCGGTCTCGAGGATGACCTTGAGGATGCCTCCGCGGCAGGCTTCCTTGAGTTCGGAAATTTCGTCGCAGACGCTTTCGTAGTCGCCGTCGAGGAAGTCGCCGACATTGATGACAATGTCAATTTCGTCGGCGCCGCCGTCGATAGCCAGGGCCGTTTCGGCAACCTTGACTTCAGGGAAGGTCTGAGAGGAGGGGAAGCCGCCGCTGACGCAGGCGATGTCGACCTCCGAGACTTCGAGGACGGCGCGGACTACCTGCGCGAAGTTGGGGTATACGCAGATTGCCGCCACGTTGGGGAGCTCGGGGTATTCTTCTTCGAAGCGGTTGACGGCCTCGGTGAAGTTGGAGACGGACACCGGGGAGTCTGTGGCCTTGAGGGTGGTGAGGTCGATGGTGTTGAAGAGGAACTTGTACACCTCGGGTGTGCGGTTTTCGTCGGCGTGCTTTTCGATGATGGCGTCGACGGCCTGTGTCACTTGTGTATCGTCGGAGATTACTTTGGACGCTTCGATGGCGTCGCGGTACTTGTTGTCGCTCATAGTGTTGTAGGGTGTTTTTATGTCAGTTTCGGGTTTTGGATGTGCCGCCGGGAGTCGCGGGCGGTTTTTTTGAGTAGATTCTGGCGGAATGCCTCCTGAAGGTCTATGCCATGCTGGTTGGCGATGGCGATTGTCACCCACAGAAGGTCGGCGAGCTCGTCGGCGAGGTCGAGCTTCTCGCCCGGCTTGGCGGACTGCTCGCCGTCGGTTCTGGCGATTACGCGCGCAACCTCGCCGCATTCCTCGGCGAGCACAGCCATATTGGTCAGCGGCGAGAAATATCTCACGCCGATTGTGCGAATCCATTCGTCGACGGCTTTCTGTGCGTCGGCTAGGGTGATTTCCTGAGGCAGGGCGGTGTCGTGGAGCATATTCGGTTCGGGCGCGGTAAGGGTATAACGTCCGTCAGTCCCACAAAGTTAATGAATTTTTGACGCCCGACAAAATTTTTTATCGCCTCGATGGCCTGGCGAGGGTGGGGTTGTTGGTGTTGAGGCCGGGGCGGGATGTGGGTCGGTTGCTGCCGCCGGGGCGCTGGGAGCCGGTGCCGCCGAAGGGGTTGTACTGCTCGTTCTCGGAGTCGAATCCGTCGCCTTCCTCTTCCTCGGGATTCTGTTCTCCGCGCTTGAGCTTGGGCTTGTTCTTCTTGATGGCGTAAGGCTTCTGGGCGTCGACGGCGAGCTCGTAGAGGTCCCAGGTCTGGTCGAGGTCCCAGTTTTTCTTCAGCTCGAGTTTTTTTGCGAAATAATATGTCTCCTCGGGCTGGGTCCCGTCGGCGAAGTTGCCGGGGTCCCATTTGTGGTTGAGGTTTTCGTCGATGAACAGGCGCGCATAGTATGTCCCCGGTGCGAGGAATGAGAATTCCGCGGTGTTCTTTCCGGGCGCTACGCTTGTGCGGTATGCCGGTTCGTCGCCGGAAGTCAGCAGAAGCACTTCCGCCGGGCGACCGTCGAGGCCGGAGATGCTGAATGTCAGGTTGGAGTAGTCGTCGGGAGTCTTGACGGTGAATTCGGCGTTGGCGGCCTTGTTGTGCTCGCCGTAGACGCTGAGGATGGCCGCGGAATCGGCGGCCAGGCGGTATCGGCCTCCCGGTTCCCACTTCAGGTCGAATTTTCTCCGGAGGAGAGGCTTCAGCGAATCGGGATAGGACGTGACGGAGAGTGGAGTCCAGAGGGTGTCGCGAAGAATTTCGAGGCGCATGGCCTCCGGCGCGAGTTCCGTGACCGGTTCGGAGAATTCAACAAGCAGGGGTTGGTTGAGCTCCTGAGACGTCCCTCCGAGGGTGCGGAAGGATAGGGCGTCATGGACCGGCGGCAATGTGTCGGTCTCCTCTTTCTTCTTGTTGCCCTTCGGTTCGCGGAAGAAGAATCGCAGGGTGTCCGTGGTCCATACGAGTTGTTGGGCCGTGTCGGTCTTCTGGTAGCGGAGCGAGAGGCGCAGGGAGTCGGAGGCTATGATTTCCGGAGAGGTGATCCAGTAGTCGAGGGTGTCGCGCGTGGCGTTGGGGGTCATAAGCGCCCACTTGCTCCATGAGGCCCCGCGCATGGAGTCGGAGACCACGCCGTCGACAACCCTCAGCTCGGCCAGGGAGTCTGCCGGTGCTGCGAATGTGATGTTCACTTTTCTCCGCTCGGGACGTGTATAGTCCTTGAGATATTGGGCTTTGTGGCCTTCGTTGAATGTGGTGAGGAGGATGTCGTCGGGGAGGTAGTGGAAGCCCTGACGACTGATGAGGGAGTCCTCGCCGAGGGAGTTGCGGAGGGTGTCGGAGACGGTGATGTGCTCGACGGCGGGGGAGACGGTGAGGGGGAAGAAGGCGAGGTTCTCGCTGCGGTCCCACTTGTAGTCATGGTTGACATCGTCGACGGCATAGACGCGGTATTCGCCGGGCGCGAGTCCGCGGACGGTGAACTGGCCGTACTGGTTGGTCCGGGCGATGCGCTCGAAAGGCAGGGAGGTCAGGGCCGAGTCGGCGAGGTTGGAGTGGATGCCGACGAGTATGCCCTGCTGGGGCTCGAGGGTCCGGGCGTCGAGAACCATACCGCTTACGCGGAGCGTGTCGATGGTGGGGCCTGTGGAGAACTCGAGTGCGAAGCCGTCGAGAATGTTTCCTTCGTTGAGGTCCTTGATGGCGTCGGCGAAGTCGATGGTGTAGGTGGTGTTGGGCAGAAGCGTGTCGCGGAACTCGACGGTCATCCGCCGTCCGTTGGCGCGGACCGTCGGCGGTGTCTTGCCCGGAGGCGAGGCCACGACCTTGGTGAAGGCGTCCTCAAGCTGTATGTTCTCGTTGAAGAGCACGGTCATCCTCCGAGGATCCACGTTCACGGCCCCCGGGGCCGGCGTGGACGAGACGAAGACGGGAGGCTCCTCGTCGCGAGGGCCGCCTTCGGGGCGTCCGATGCTTGCGCAGGATGCCAGAATGAGAGCGAGGATAAGGAAGAGAGGAAGCGAACGCATCAATATGTACGTGCTATGACGAAGTCGAAAAGGTCGAGGAGCATCCGTTTTTCAGGTCGGTCGGGGAGGGGAGCGAGGAGCTGTTCGGCGCGTGCGCGGAGACCGGCCATGGCCCGGAAGGCATAGTCGATGCCCCCGCAGTCGCGGGCGAGGGCCTGAAGGCGACTGATTTCTTCCTCGGTGAGCATATCGCGCGAGAGAATTTCCAGAGCCTTCTCGCGCTCCGGCGTCGCCTGGTCAAGGAGCACATGGATAAGAGGGAGCGACACCTTTCCCTCGCGGAGGTCGTTGCCCGTGGGCTTCCCGACGACCGTGGAGTCGTAGAAGTCGAAGATGTCGTCGCGGAGCTGGAAGCAGCGTCCGAAGAGCAGGGCGAATTCGGCGAGGGCCTCCTCCGTCGCCTTGTCGGAGTTGACGGCGAGACAGCCCATCCGCGCACTGGCCACGAAGAGCGAGGAGGTCTTGTAGTCGACCACCTTATAATAGTTTTCCTCGGAGAGAGTATGCTCGCGGGCGAGGAAGAGCTGTTCGATTTCGCCGAGCGAGAGGCGCCGGCCGAGGTGGCAGAGGGCATCGATTATGCGGATGTCGCCCGTGGCGATGGACCGCTGCATGGCCGCCGTGGTGTAGAAGTCGCCGACGAGCACGGCCACATGGTTGTCCCACACGGCGTTGACCGAGGGGTTTCCGCGGCGCATCTTCGAGTCGTCGACGATGTCGTCGTGGATGAGCGAGGCGTTGTGGAGAAGCTCTACGGAAGCCGCGGCGTTGATGACGCGCTCGTCGACCGCGCCTCCGGCGAGGCGCGCGCAGAGAATCAACACAAGAGGCCTGATTTGCTTTCCTTTAGAGCGCAAGTTCTCCTCCACGACCCTCGTCATCAGCTCCGAAGAGCTTCTGAGGCAGTCATGGATGCGTGTGTTGAGGCGCTCCAGATCGGGGCCACAAGCCTGTTGTATTGCAGTTAATGGGCTCATCGGCGAATTTCCCTGCAAAATTAGCAAAACTTATCCAAACATCAGACCCCCCGCTGTAAATAATTGTTAATATCCCTGTCGAGGCGGGGTGGTTTCGGCGTCCCAGAGTTCTTCGGCGGCTTGGGCGAGGGGGGCGTCGTCGGCGGCGGGTTCGTCGGTGATGGCGGCGGCAAGGCGGAGGCCTCTGGCGCGGGCGTAGGCTTCGACGCGGCGGAGTTTTTCTTCGCCGCGGCATTCGATACGGGCGGGGTCGGCCATGTCAGTGGCCACGTAGTTGCCCTCCCAGATGGCGGGGACATATGTGTCGGCCGCGGCGGTGGCGAGGAGTACGGCGTAACCTTTTTTCTTATAGTCATCTATAAGCATCGCCACGTCCTTGCGCCTTATGGCCTCTACTCTCCGCCGGAAATCGGTGAGGAGGCGCTCGTCGGGCCGCACAAGCCCGAGGATGCCGAATTTCATCCGCGCATGGCTGATGGCCTTTACTTTCCTAAGGCCAAGGAGTGCGGCGGTGCGCGCCAGAAGGTCGAGGCGTCCGCGCCGGGCCATCTGCCGCATGGCGCAGCGGATGTAGATGTGGAGCGAGTTCCCGGCGATGAGCGTGCCGTCGAGGTCCACGACGAGGAGCGGGCGGCTGTCGTCCGGGGAGGCTATGTTTTCCTGTAATCCTTCGACCATGGGAAGCGGATGAGCGTCGAGTTGTGATATAGGTAATAATCAGGCATATGGAGCGGGCGACGGGTGGTGACGGTGATTGCCGCGCTCCGGACTTCGTGCCGGCCGGCGACGCGCCCGACGGCGTCGAGGATGTCGCGGAGCGTGGCGCCGGAGTCGACGGCATCGTCGACCACGAGCACCCTCCGTGCCCCTTCTATCATGCGGATGACTTCAGCCGGGAGCTCAACGGTGCGTTTCTGCCTCTTCCGGGTCTTCATGGCCAGCATCCGGGCCTCGGCGATTCGGAGAGCGTCCGTCACCCAGCGGGGCGATTGCCGGAGCAGGCGGAACAGAAGTCCGGCGCGCTCCTTGTCGGCTGTCGACGGGCGCCGGAGTTCCACAGAGGCGTGGGGCGTGTCGGCGAAAAGGCGTGCGGCGACGTATTCGCCGCCGGTGAGTATGCCGAGGACGAGGTCCGGGACGTAGCTTCCGCTGATTTTCTTCCCGAGGGCCGCGCATGTCGCGTGGAAGCTTTCTTCGTTTAGCGTCAGAACTCTCATGCTGATGCAAAGTTAGCGAAAAATATCTATAATCTTTTCTGATAGGGCATAAAAGTGGCGGAAAATGCCGCTAAACTTGGGAGGGTGGAAATATTTTCGTATCTTTGCGGGACTCAATAAGGCGTGCGCGTAGTCGTGCTGAGAGCCTTTTGGGTCCGATATATCATTGTTAATCTTGTAATGGCAGACTTAACTATAGCGGGAATAATGCGCGCGGGCGCGTATTCGCCGAACCATATAGGCAACGACGCGGCAATTTTCAACGCCGTCGCCGATCAGTTGCGGAAGCGCGGCTGTGAGGTGAACGTATACAGCGAGGAGCAGTTCAACGACGACGGTATCCGCGGCGAGCGCGTGATTCTCGCGATGTGCCGCGATATGCGCAGCATCAAGAAGCTTCAGGCTCTCGAGGACGAGGGCTGCATAGTCATTAACTCCGGCTATGGCATTGAGAACTGCACCCGCGAGCGCATGACGCGCATTCTCCTCGGCTCCGGAATCCCTTACCCCGAATCGATGACCGTCAATACCGACGAGGCCGTACGAGACGCGCTCGTGCGCGCGGGAATGGATCGCGTATGGATCAAGCGCGGCGACCTCCACGCCATGCACAAGGAGGATGTCAGCTTCGTCCGCCACGCCGAGGAGGCACAGGAGGTGCTTCAGGAATATTTTCTCAGGGGCATCAAGCGCGCCGTAATCAACCGTCATCTCGAGGGCGACCTCGTCAAGTTCTACGGCGTGGCCGGAACGGACTTTTTCTACTGGTTCTGTCCTTTCCGCGACTCCCGCGATGCCGTGAAGAATGGCGCCTCAGAGGCGGCGGCTCCCAAGTTCGAGCCCTCGGTCCTCCGTGGAATCTGCGAGAAGGCCGCAGGCCTCCTCGACATCCTGATCTACGGCGGAGACTGTATCGTGGGCGAGGACGGCATCCTGCGCATCATCGATTTCGACGACTGGCCATCCTTCGCGCCCTGCCGCGCGGAGGCAGCTCCCTATATTGCCCGCGCCGTGCTCGCGGAATTTAAAAAGCATAAGAAATGAGTCAGGAAGAACCATTCGACCCGCGCACCGCGGCACATATCCGCAAGCGCCCCGCCGGCGGAAACGGCGGTTTTCCCCTGCTTCCAAGAATGCTCGCCACCTCCTTCTTCGTGGGCTATCTCCCCATGGCTCCGGGGACGTGGGGAGCCATCTTTGGCATCCTGCTCTGGCTTCCGCTATACCTGTGGGCCTCTCCGATGGTGTGCTTCTGGATTACCCTCGCCGCCGCGATTGTCTACGCCGTGGCCGGAACATGGGCCAGCTCTGTCTCCGAAAGATACTGGGGCAAGGACCCGGTGATTGCATGCGCCGACGAGACTGTCGGGCAGTGGATCAGCCTCCTGCCTGTGCTTCCGGGCTTTCCCTGGTGGGAAATCCTGCTGTCGCTGGCCCTATTCCGATTCTTCGACATAGCCAAACCGCTCGGCATCCGCGCCATGGAGCGTCTCCCGAGGGGCTACGGAATGATGGCCGACGATATCCTCGCCGGCATATATTCCGCCCTGATTATCCTCGTCATCAACCTCTTTGTCCGCTAAGCGATTATGGTACAGGTAAAGAAAGTCGGCGACAAGCTTCTAAACAGCAATTCTTTGGTCTTCACCTTCTTCCGCTCGATTGTGTCCTCCCAGGCCGCGTCCTGGACCGACATGATTGTGCGTGTGGTGCTTTTCTCCTTCATCTTCAAGGGGCTCGACCCATTCTACCGCTCTAACCTCTCCGTGGCCTGCGGGGCGATTCTCGGCGGCGTGGTGAACTGTGCCATCAACTACCACTTCACATTCCATGCCTCCGGTCAGAGCGTCCGCGCCGTAATCGTCAAGTACATTCTTGTCTGGACAGGCAGTCTGCTCCTGAATATGTACGGCACCACCTTCGCCAGCATGGGCCTCAGCCACTGGAAGTTCCTTCTCAATATGGGTTTCACAGCCGACGCGATTTTCGCCGTCTCGACCCTCCTTGTGTCGCTTCTGGTCTCTTGGTTCTGGAACTTTGCCCTCCAGCGCTATTTCGTCTACCGCCCGACACGCTTCGACCCCTTCGCCATCCGCGTGGCGGACTTTTTCATGCTCAAGCCTATAAAAAATCTCAAAAAATAAAATGGATATAAAGAAAACGGCAAAAAAGACGCGCGATGCCCTCCAGCAGGGCATTTATGTGGTCATCAATCCCTTCGTGCGCCTGCTGATTCGTCTTGGAGTGACCCCGAATATGGTCACGACAATTGGTTTTCTCGGCAATGTCGCCGCTGCCGTCGTGCTGGCATGGACCGGTTGGCAGGCAATGCAGGGTGGAGGTGCCGGGGCGGCCGACTTCGGAATGGTCACCCTCGCCGGAGCGCTCATCATCGGTTTCTCCCTTTTCGATATGCTTGACGGTCAGGTGGCGCGCATCGGCGGCATGGTCAGCCGTTTCGGCGCCATGTACGACTCCGTGCTCGACCGCTACTGCGAGCTCTTCACCCTCGGGGGCATAGCGTATTATTTCATGGGCTGCGGCCGCTTCGGCTCGGCCTGCGTCACCTTTCTCGCACTTGTCGGAAGCATCATGGTGAGCTACGTCCGCGCCCGCGCCGAAGGTCTCGGCATCGAGTGCAAGATTGGCTTCATGCAGCGTCCCGAGCGCGTTGTCGTCACTGCCGTGGCATTGCTCGCCACTGGGCTCACCGGTCAGCTTCAGGAAGACCCGGAGGCCTTCGACCCGAACGTCATTCTGATTGTGGCCATGTGGATTATTGCCATTTTCGCCAATCTCACGGCCTTCGCCCGTATCGGCCACTGCCGCAAAGAGCTGAATAAGTAGCCGATGAGAACGACCTTGCCGTCCCGCCGCGAATCCGCACTCTGCATCGCCGCCCTGCTCGTCTGGCTGGGCGTCACGGCCGTAGGTGTCGGCTTCCGCCCCGAACATCCGGCGCTCGCCCTGCTGATTTTCGCCCTCTTCTTCGTGTCCGGCCCGACGCGAAGGCTCGTCGTTGCCCTCGCGCCGTTCTTCCTTTTCGGCATAAGCTACGACTGGATGAACCTTCTCCCCAACTACAAGGTCAACCCCGTCGATGTCGCCGGACTATATGGACTGGAAAAGTCCCTTTTCGGAATCGCCACAGCTGCAGGAGAGGTCCTCACTCCCAACGAGTTCTTCGCCGCGCATACCTGCGCCGCCATGGACTTCATGGCCGGGGTATTCTACCTCTGCTGGGTGCCATTGCCCATTATTTTCGGTCTTTACCTGTATTTCAGGGGGCGCCGTGAGGGCTACCTTCATTTTGCGCTCGTCTTCCTGCTGGTAAACCTCATCGGCTTCGCTCTCTATTACGTCCACCCCGCCGCTCCGCCGTGGTACGTGGCCATGCACGGATTCGAGCCCGTACTCGGAACGCCCGGCGAAGTCGCAGGTCTCGGCCGCTTCGACGAAATGACAGGACTCGGCATCTTCAACGGACTCTATGCCCGCAATTCCAATGTCTTCGCCGCCCTCCCATCGCTCCACTCGGCCTATACGCTCGTGGCGCTGATTTACGCTGTGCGCACGCGCGCGGGCGCTTTCTGGATTTCTCTTCTCGCAATTGTGACAGCCGGAATATGGTTCACGGCTGTCTATACCTCCCATCATTACATCATCGACGTGGCCGGAGGCATCGCCTGCGCCTTCGCTGGATTCGCCCTCTTCGAGTTTGTGCTCATGCGCATTCCGGCTTTCCGGCGCTTTATCGCCGCCTACGTCCGCTACATCTCCTGATTCTTCTATGGAATATACTGTCAACGGTGAAAAATACGAAGTGCGCCCTGACGTCCTCAATTACGACGACATCCGCGCCATGGTGCCAAAGCTCGACGGTCATCCCAGGCTCGTCAACTGGCTGCTCAAGTTCCTCTCGGTGGACAAGGTGAACTACGTCCACCGCGCCTGCTGCGATACTCCCGGACCCGACTTCGTCCGTCGGCTCCTCTTCGAGCAGTTCAAAATCAAGCTCAGGGTTGACAACGAGCAGGTCCTCGATCATCTCCCCGAAGGAGCTTTCATCACCGTCAGCAACCACCCTCTCGGCGCCCTCGACGGCATCGCCCTCATTCATCTCATCGCCTCGCGGCGACCCAAGTACCGCGTGATGGTCAACATGATTCTCGGCCATATTACTGCCATGCGCCCGAATTTCATTGCCGTCGACCAGAGCGCCTCCACCGACCCCGCTAAGCGCGCCGTATCCGTCGCCGGAATCCGTCAGGCACTCCGCCAGCTCGCCGACGGCGAGCCCATCGGCTTCTTCCCCGCCGGCGCCATGAGCAAGACCAACTGGAAGTACAAGACCGTCGACCGGGAGTGGCAGGAGAGTGTCCTCCAGATTATCTGGCGCGCCAAGGTCCCCGTGATTCCGATTTATTTCCACGACAAGAACTCGTTGTGGTGTAACTTCCTCGGCCACGCGCTCTGGCAGGCCCGCTCCCTGCGCATCCCCGCCGAGGTCTTCCGCAAGGTCGGCAAGACGCTCCATGTTTCCGTCGGAGAGCCCGTCTCGCCCGAGGAGCAGCGCGAGCATGCCTCCAACCCCAATGAGCTCGGAGTCTATCTTCGTGAGAAAACTTACGCACTGAGAGGAGGTGAATGATGTTTGACCTTTCCGCCTATAAGGCTTCCCTGAAGTCCCTCGACACCGAGGAACACATCGATCTTGCTTTCTATCGCCCCATAGGGTATTGCTGGGCCATTCTCGCAAAGCGCCTCGGCATTACCCCGAATGCCATCACCATTGCATCGATTTTCATCGGAATAGGTGCCGGAGTCGCGTTCTATTTCAACAATATGTGGGTAAATGCCCTGGGAATGGTGCTTCTCGTCTGGGCCAACAGCTTCGACAGCGCCGACGGACAGCTCGCGCGAATGACGAAGCAATACTCCCGGCTCGGGCGTATTCTCGACGGAGTCAGCGGCGACATCTGGTTCACGGCCATTTACCTCGCAATCTGTCTGCGTGAGAACGTCACCTCCGCTTTCTTCATGGCCCATCCGTGGGCCATATGGACAATCGCTGTCCTCGCTGCGGTCTCCCATGCCAAGCAGGCGGCAATGGCCGACTACTACCGCCAGCTACATCTGTACTTCCTCAAGGGTGAGGCCGGCTCCGAGCTCGACACCACCGACGCCCTCCACAAGAAGTACGCCTCCCTCTCCTGGAGCCGTGATTTCTGGCAGAAGATTACCCTCTACTTCTATTCCAATTATACCGCCAACCAGGAGGTCATGACCCCGCAGATGCAGCGTATGCGCCGCGAGCTTGCCGCCCGCTATCCCGACGGCCGCGTCCCCGAGGCCTTCCGCAACGATTTCCGCCGCCTGAGTCTCCCCCTCATGAAGTACACCAACATCCTATCTTTCAACTGGAGGTCCATCACGCTCTTCGTCTCCATGTTCCTTCAGATGCCCTGGCTGTATTTCGCGGCCGAGATTGTGGTGTTCAACGGCATACTCGTCTACATGATGCGCCGACATGAGGCAATCTGCGCAAGCCTTACCGCCGACCTCGAAAACGGGAAATATCAGCCCGTACCCCTCGGCTGACGTTTTCTACTATGTACGCGCGCACGTGCGTATGTGCGCACGTACATAGAAAGTGTGCTGTTTCCCGTGATGACTGATACGTAGCGTTGTTAAGCTGTATTAACACAAAACAGGTCTAAAACACCTTGATTTAACAAAAGTACATAATATAGGCGAAAAATTAGTAAAAACACACATTCTTTTACTAAGATTATATGTAGATTTTTTTTACAATTCAAAAAGTATATGTACTTTTGGGGGCTGAAATCGAAAATGCGCCGCTGTGCGCATCGGTTCGGCGTCCCGACTCGAAAGAAATATAAACCATAATCTAACCTCTCCGTTGATTTTAAAACAATGAGTAAAACGATTTGTAAGCCCGCTGAGGGCAAGCTCGGTGTTATGGTTGTCGGCCTCGGTGCCGTCGCCACTACTTTTATCACCGGCGTTTTCATGACCCGCAAGGGCCTCGCTAAGCCTGTTGGCTCTATGACTCAGTACGACCGCATGCGTGTGGGCGAAGGTGCTGACAAGAAATATCTCAAGTACAACGAAATCGTGCCTATCGCCGATCTCAACGACATCGTTTTCGCTGCATGGGACGTATATCCTGAAAACGCTTTTGAGTCCGCAATGAATGCTGAGGTCCTCAAGGAAAAGGACATCATGCCCGTCAAGGAAGAACTCGAAGCCATCAAGCCCATGAAGGCCGCCTTCGACCACAACTACGCCAAGCGTCTCGAGGGTCACAATGTGAAGACCGGTACCCGTTGGGAACTCGTAGAGCAGCTCCGCGAGGATATCCGCAACTTCAAGAAGGAATCCGGCGTTGACCGCGTCGTTGTTCTCTGGGCCGCATCCACTGAAGTTTACGTCCCCGTCGACAAGAACGTACACTACCACCTCGCCGACCTCGAGGCCGCAATGAAGGCTGACGACAAGGAGCACATCGCTCCCTCCATGTGTTACGCATACGCCGCCCTCACCGAAGGCGCTCCCTTCATTATGGGCGCTCCCAACACCACCGTCGATTTCCCCGCAATGTGGGAACTCGCAGAGAAGACCAAGATGCCTATCGCAGGCAAGGACTTCAAGACCGGTCAGACCCTCGTGAAGAGCGGTTTCGCTCCCATCATCGGCACCCGTTGCCTCGGCCTCTCCGGATGGTTCTCGACCAACATCCTCGGTAACCGCGACGGCCTCGTTCTCGATGAGCCCGCAAACTTCCGCACCAAGGAAGTGTCCAAGCTCTCCACCCTCGAGAGCATCCTCGTGCCCGAAGAGCAGCCCGACCTCTACACCGACTACTTCCACAAAGTCCGCATCAACTACTATCCCCCGCGCAACGACAACAAGGAAGGCTGGGACAACATCGACATCTTCGGCTGGATGGGCTATCCTATGCAGATCAAGATCAACTTCCTCTGCCGCGACTCCATTCTCGCCGCTCCCCTTTGCCTCGACCTTGTGCTCCTCAGCGACGTCGCTGCCCGCGCAGGCCGCTATGGTATCCAGCGCTTCCTCAGCTTCTTCCTCAAGAGCCCGATGCACGACTACACCAAGGGCGAAGTGCCCGTCAACCACCTCTTCCAGCAGTACGTCATGCTGAAGAATGCCATCCGCGAAATGGGCGGCTACCCCGCCGACGAAACCATCGACTAACCCTCGTTTCTCCATCTCTAATAAATGCAGCCGCCCCAAAAAGGCGGTTGCTTTTTTTGCAACTTAATCGCTCCTCTCAGATTCATAATCCATTGAAAACCAGCAGGGACGCGCCAGTAGTGCGTCCGCGCCGCCCGTGTAAATAAAGGCTTTGCGTCAGCAAAGTACCGTCCGAGTCGTCCGAGAGGCGAAGTCGGCAGCCCCGGGCCCATGTGCCGGATGGTGGTTTGGTGCCGCTTCGGAGCAAGCCTCCGTGTCCGGAGGACAGTAGTGTGGAATCCCCTCAAAAAAGTCCGTCTCCCGCGTCTCTGTGCTCCATCCTGTAAATCAGCTAAATAAGCTAAGTAAGCTAATACCCTCCGGCAAAAAATATGCTTTATAACATAAAATTCTTGCCAAAAAATTTGGTTTTTGGGAAAAAACGCCGTAACTTTGCACTCGCTTTCGGGAAGGAAGCCACGGAGGTGGCGCACGAGACTCCCGCAAAGAGCGGCCGCAAGGTTAACGAAAGTTAAACTGCGAATAAAATTTGGAAATGTTTGTTTTTCGCCGTAACTTTGCAAAGTCTTTCGCCCGCAAGGCAAAAAGACGAGAACATTGACAGTTTGACAATAGATACGAAGTAGTACAAGAGCTATTAAGAAGCTCTGTCAATTCTACTCATAAGCACAATAAACGATTATCCAAGGGCACAAGGAGAGCGGGGCAAACAGAAGTCTCGCGCTCGACCGAAGTTGGCTCTCTTGTGAAGGCAACAACAAACAAGAATTGTCTTGCCGAATTCACTTTTTTAGGAAAGAAGAAAAAACAAGATAAACAACAACGAAGAGTTTGATCCTGGCTCA
>ERZ808037.60-NODE-60-length-117107-cov-31.346151_pt1 | contig 117107 bp, 86 predicted proteins | sample MGYA00380190_ERZ808037 | MGnify/ENA primary metagenome ERZ808037 (study PRJEB31490, sample SAMN06133399) | mouse gut metagenome | isolation source: J9 | host: mice | place: China: Chengdu | collected 2015-05 ...
CCCGGCTGCTTGGACAGGCGCCCGGCTGCGGGCCTTCGCGACCGCATTTGGGATGGAGCTGAAGCTCTAACCGCTTCAAAAATTAAAGAATGGAAAGGCAGAAAGAGGGCAAAAGGCTTTTTAAGGCAGAAGGCGGAGGGGAGAGGGCAGAAGACAGAGGGTAGAGGGCAGAAGGCGGAGGGAAGAGGGCAGAAGGCGGAGGGGAGAGGGCAGAAGGCGGAGGGAAGAGGGCAGAAGGCGGAGGGAAGAGGGCAGAAGGCAGAGGAGAGAGGGCAGAAGGCAGAGGGGAGAAGATAGAGGGCAGAAGGCAGAGGGGAGAGGGGAGAAGGCGGAGGGGAGAGGGTGGATATAGATGAGGGGTTGATTACAGGTTCAGGTAGGTTTTGAGGGCGTCGATGTATTGGGCGAAGGACTGGCGACCGTGGTCGGTGATTTGGCAGACGGTTCTGGGTTTGCGGCCTTGGAACCCTTTGCTGACAGAAATATAACCTGCTGAATTTAGTTTTTCAAGCTGTACGCTGAGGTTGCCGGCTGTGGATTCTGTCTTTTCTTTGAGAAAGACAAAGTCTGCTTCGTCAACATTCATCAGTATTGACATGACCGCCAACCGAAGCTGAGAATGCAACAGCGGATCAAGTTCTTTCATTTCTCTTTTCTTGCTTTAGCGTTGAGAATATGTCCGGGGATAATCATCATGCAGATGAATGCTGCAATGAACATAGGCATTACCCAGTTTATGTAAAGAACGACTTTTCCGGCAATGGAAGCAAGCATTATCACTCCTGCGAGAATTCCGATGCTTCCTCCGATTATCAATGATTTCTCTTTTACGACAATTCCCTGTACAGCTTCGGCAAATCCAACACCTAACAGGGCAAACACGAACATTGCGCTCCAGCTATCTTTCCCACCGGCCAAAAGGAATGTAAGGCAAGTGAATGTCATAACAATGGCCATATACCCGATTATGCTCCATATACCATCGCTTATGGTGTCGACATAGGTCTTGGTGCCCTGCTCGATGCGCTGCTTTCTGGCCATAATCGGAGTGGCGATTCCACCGATAATCCAGATGAGAAACCATAGCCAGTTCCACAAACCATTGTGTGTGCAACCCACGAGCGCCCACACAAGGGCTGATACAATTACCGTGAGGTAGCCCCAGAGAAGCATGATGTTGCCGTTGCCGAGGTTGCGGCGTACGTTTGAGCGGGCTATCATCTCGGTGATGATTTCGAGGCTCTGAGCCTCGGTGATTTTCTTTTCTTCCATGATTTGATATTTAATCAGGTTTATAATATAAACTAAATTTGTCTGAAAAAAGGGTGATGAGCTCATTTCACCCTTGATTTCGTCGCAAATGTAATCTACTTTATTTTATAAACCAAATTGCAAGCATGTAATTAACTTTGTTTAACTTTTGCGGGTGTTATTGGAGATACTGAGCTGAATGGACCGGGTTTAGGGGAGAGGGCCTTCGAGGGCGGTAGAGAAGGGGATGGAGGCAGAGGAGAGAGCTGTGGCGATTTTTTCGCGTGTATCAGGATGAATGGCGGGGGAGAGAATGATGTCGGGAAGTGGGGGAAGTGTATCTGACTCCACGGATTTTCGTTCAGAGGGCGTATCAGCCGCTCCGGGATGGAGTCTGGAGAAAGAATCACCGGTGGCTTTGGATTGGCGCCCGGAGATGGAGAAACTGTGGCGGAGGAAGGCCGCGAGAGATGGTGCCTGCCGGGCTTTGAAGCCGCGGGTAATGAGTAGAATCGGGCGTGCGGAAGGTGTGGCGGATTGGGCTGCGCCGGTCAGGGCGATGGTATCGGCATAGGTGAGCCGACCCGAGTGGAGGATGACCTTGCGCGACAGGATGCGCCAGGAGTGGGGCGAGAGGTCGATATGGTTGCCGATCCGGAGGCAGGACGCGGGCCGAAGAGAGTCGATGTGGTTGATGTCCATGAATGTGCGCAGACGCGACTGCATGCGCGAGCTAAGCGAGGCGGCAAATTTTGGATTCCCGTCGGAAACGAGCCATGCATGGTCGCCGTGGCGTACCAAAAGTGTGGTGGCGTAGATGTCATGGAGCGCATAAACCTCAGTCTGAGGAGGTAAATCTTTAGCCTCGACTGATTGGCCGAGCCCCTTCGGAATGGTAGCCAGAGCCGCAGAGGCTATCAGTAGAGTGAAAGCGGGGAAGACCAGCGCTTTGGAGCGTTGGCGGTATGCCACCCAAAATACGATAAGCGCGGCATAGTAGGGAAGGAGCGCCCACCAGTGGAAATATACGCCGTCGAGGTGAGTCCACGGCTGAGAGGCTACCCAGCGGTTGAACCCCACGAGCAGTTGGCAGAGCTGATTTTCTGCCTCTGCCAGCCATATGGGCGCGAGGTTGGCCCAGGCGAGCAGGAGCAAGAGCAGTCCTAAGGCGATGAAAACCGGCAGGCCGATGGCAAACAGGAGGTTGGAGAGCAGAAACGCCACGGGCAACTGATGGAAATAGCAGGCTGCCAACGGCGCTGTGCCTATCACGGCGGCCAGGCTGACTCCCAGCCATTCAAACAGGTAGCGGAAGCGGTTGAGATGGTGGTCGTTCATCCATTGAATCGGGATGAAGGCGAACATAAGGATTGCGGCGACGGCAAGAAACGACAGCTGGAAGCCCGGCGAGAACAGAGTGTGGGGCGCTGCAATCAGGATTACGATGGCAGCCAGCGCCAGGGCGTTGAGCGCAGCGTTACGCCGCCCGAGCAGATGGCCCAGAGCGGCGGCAGTAATCATGATGCCCGTGCGCGTGATGGACGGCAGACAGCCCGCAAATATGATGTAGCCCCACACGGCGGCAAGCAGTACCGACTGGTAGAGCCACTGCTTGCGCAGCAGACGGAGCGGAAAGAGGATGGCGGCCAGAATCATTACCAGAATGCCCACATGCAACCCGCTGAGAGCCAGCACATGCGAAGTACCGGAGGCGGCAAACTCCCGGCGTATGTCCTGACCGAGGAGGTCGGTTGATCCGGTAAGCACTGTGGTCAGAATCGTGGCTGCATCGTCGGAAAGTCCTGTGCGATAGCGGATAAAGTTGGAAAATCTGTCGCGCTGATGCGCCATGAATCCGCTCAGGCCGCTATTGCGCTGAACGATAGTGAGTTCACCATCTGAAATATGAGCTTCTGCATTTACATTCCAGCGTCGGGCCAGATCTTCGGCGCGATATTCCCCCGGAGCCTTAAATCCCTCGTCAACAGGTCGGAGCGCACACTGAAACCGCACCTTATCGCCCACCTCAACGGCTTCTCCGTCGGTGTGGTAATGCAGAAGGATGCGCGATAAGCCCCTGCCCGTGTTAGCCTCGACTATGAGCCTCTGATTGAACGGAGAAAAGCGTGAATCGATTACTCTCCCATCGTATTGCTGCGCAACAGACTGATTACCAAACGACACAGGGGCACTTCTGCTGATGGCGCATGCGCAGATGCCGATGATGAAAAACAGGGCTAAGCCCTGGGTGCGCCTCAGGCGTCCGCAGAGCATAGCCCATATAGCGGCGATTGCGGCCAAAGCGGCGGCAATCAATTCATAGTCAAGAAGAAACGTTGCGAATATGATGCCGCACATCAAGGCGCCCAGCAAGGGCACGAGCGGCAACGATGGCAATATTTCCCGGCTGGTTTTCAATGGATTATGCTACCGTTTCCATCACGATAAAGAAGCTCGTGACGCCGATGAAGATCCAAAGCAGTATGGCCAGAAGCAACGGCTTGACACCAACCTTTTTAACCATCGAGAGTGACAATCCGGCTCCGATGAAGAAGAGGGTGACAACCAGAGCCTTCTTGGCGATGTAGAGGATAGTGGCGCTAACGGCCTCAGGTACACCGCAATAGGTATTGACCAGCATGGCCGCTACGAACAGGAGGATGAACCAGGGGATAGTGATTTTTGCCTCTTTCGATCTGAAAATAAGCATGGTAACCAAAGCCAGCGGGATGATCCAGAGGGCTCGGGTGCACTTGATCAGGGTCGCTACCTCGCAAGCCTGCGGGCCGTAGGCGTCGCCTGCGCCGACTACCGAACTTGTGTCGTGGATGGCTATGGCGGCCCATGTGCCGAACTGCGTCTGAGACATGTCAAAATAGTGGCCGATGGGCGGGAAGATGAACAGTGCGATAGCGTTGAGGATGAAGATCACCCCCAGCGAAACAGCCATCTCATGGTCGTCGGCATCGAGCACCGGACCTACAGCTGCAATGGCGCTGCCGCCGCAAATAGCTGTACCTGAGGAGATCAGATAGGACGTTTTGCGGTTGATATGGAACCAGTAGCCCAGCAGTACGCCGAAACACATCACTCCGATTACCGAGACGATGGTGAACATCATCCCCTCGCTGCCGCTTTGAAGCGCGGTGGTGACGTTCATGCCGAACCCGAGGCCCACCACAGAGCCTTGCAGCAGATATTTAGATGCTTTCTTATTGAACTTCGGGAAAGGCATCGGCAAAATGAAGGCAAACACCAGTCCGGCAAACAAGGCCAGAGCGGGGGTGACCACCTCCGAACATCCGAAAGCTTTCAGGGGGAGAGCGATGAGGATGATTGCCACGATATAGACCCATCGGGCCGTGAGATCTTTAGTCATGTAGAAGATATGAAAAAGTGATTGACGGTATGGTGGATTTTAATCTATTGAAGCGCTGTCAGCGCCACCGGGGTGCTGTCAGCGCTTTCAGTTAAAAGGGTTATTTGCGCGACGTCCAGATTTCCCACGATTCAAAGGCCTGGAGCAGAAGCATTTCCAGCCCGTTTTTCACGGTGGCGCCATGCTCCTCAGCCCGCTTCATGAAAAGAGTCGTGTCGGGGTTGTAGAGCAAGTCGTAGCATAGGAAGTCGCTGTTGATCAGGTCGTAAGGTATGTCAGGACATTCATCGACGTGGGGATACATTCCCAGCGGAGTCGTATTTACGATGACAGTATGGGAAGCCATCACCTCGGGCGTCAGTTCATCGTATGTGAGCACCCCGTCGCGTTTGGTGCGCGACACCAGTTGAGGCTCTACGCCCACATCCTGAAGTCCGCAGCATACAGCCCGCGAGGCGCCGCCCGTGCCCAGCACCAGAGCGCGTTTGTGGTGAGGCTGGAGCAGCGGGGCAATCGAGCGCATGAAGCCCACAATGTCGCTGTTGAAGCCGATGAGACGAAAGTCGTTGTCGGCCTTCCCGCGAATCACCTGAATGACGTTGACGGCGCCAACACGTTGAGCCACAGGGTCTACGTCGTTGAGGTAGGCCATTACCTGCTGCTTGTAAGGGATAGTGACATTGAGGCCGTCGAGATTGGGCGTCTCGGCAAACACCTCCATGAAGTCGCCTATATCGGGGATTGCAAAATTTTCATATCGTGCGTTAATCCCCTCAGCCTCAAACTTCTGGTTGAAGAAGGTCTGTGAAAACGAATGTCCCAGAGGATAGCCGATCAAACCGTAAACTTTAGTGTCCTTATTCATTGGAAAATTGGATATTACCCCGACCGCCGTATCACTGTTCCGCCGCGGAGGCTGAGGCTATTATTGACCCTTTAAATCTCTTTCGGCTACAAATTTAAGGAATTTTTTCATTTTGTAAAACTCCGTAACAGCCATTCCGCCCGGGCCGAAGAAAATATTTTTTGCCGGATTACAGATTTTATCCTACTTCCAAAGAAAATATTTTATAAATTTGTAGACTGAAACCCACACAGACTAAATCTTACTTACGAAATCTTAACCCACATCACTCATCGGATGAAATATATTGGAGCTCATGTGCCCGTAAGAGGCCGGATAGCCGAGTCGCCTGTACTGGCCGACTCGATAGGTATGAAAGCCTTTGCCATTTTCACGCGCAACCCGTCGCGCTGGAAATCAGCTCCTATCACTGATGAGGATGCCGAGCTTTTCCGGCAGAGATGTGCTGAGCTTGGCTTCAAGCCTGAGTTCATCCTCCCCCACGACAGCTTCCTGATTAATCTCGGATCGCCCGACGCCACTAAGCTGGAAACCTCGCGCGCAGCCTTCATCGACGAGTTTGAGCGCTGCAACCGCCTGGGCCTGACGATGGTGAACTTCCACCCCGGATCGCATCTGAACGAAATCTCCGAGGACGAGTGCATAGCCCGCATCGTGGAGTCGCTGAACCGTACGCTTGACCGCACCCACGGAGTCAGCGCCATCATCGAGTCGACGGCCGGCCAGGGTTCCAACCTCGGCTACCGCTTCGAGCATCTGGCGCAGATTATCGACGGGGTGGAGGACAAGAGCCGCGTCGGGGTCTGCATCGACACATGCCATACCTACGCCGCAGGCTACGACCTGGCCACACCCGAAGGGTTCAAGGCTGTGTGGGAAGAATTCGACCGCATCGTCGGCTTCGGCTATCTGCGCGGAATGCATATCAACGACTCAAAGAAGCCGCTCGGATCGCGCGTCGACCGCCACGAATCCATCGGCAAAGGCGAGCTGGGCGAGGGGTTCTTCCGGATGCTCATGGCCGACAGCCGATTCGACAATATCCCTCTGATTCTCGAGACCCCCGACGAAGAAATCTGGGGCAACGAGATAGAATGGCTCTATGCCCTGTGCTGAATCTCAACCGATATTAAACTTACGATTATATCTTACATTCTTCATTTATGAAAACTAAACCCGACTTGAGCTTTTGGAAACTCTGGAACCTGAGCTTCGGATTTTTCGGCGTACAGATCGCCTACGCGCTTCAGAGCGCCAACGTGAGCCGAATTTTCGCCACTCTCGGCGCCGACCCTCACGATCTGAGCTATTTCTGGATTCTGCCCCCGCTGATGGGCCTGGTGGTCCAGCCTATCGTGGGCACAGCCTCTGACAAGACCTGGACTCGCTTCGGCCGCCGCCTCCCTTACCTGATTGCAGGCGCGCTGGTGGCTGTGGCTGTGATGTGCCTGCTCCCTAACGCCGGCAGCTTCGGCCTGACCGTTTCGGCAGCCATCCTCATCGGCCTGTTCGCCCTGATGCTTCTCGACACTTCAATCAATATGGCCATGCAGCCCTTCAAGATGCTTGTGGGCGATATGGTCAACGAAAAGCAGAAGGGTCTGGCATACTCGATTCAGAGCTTCCTCTGCAACGCCGGATCAATCGTGGGATACGTGTTCCCCTTCCTGCTGACCTGGATCGGATTCCAGAACACTGCCGCCACGGGCCAGATTCCGCAGACGGTGGTATTCTCATTCTATTTCGGAGCTGCCATCCTGCTGGGCTGCGTGATCTATTCGCTCGCCAAGGTCAAGGAGTGGCCTCCGAAAGTATATGCCGAGTACAACGGCGGGGCAACCGATGCCAATGCACCCAAAGAGAAGACCAACCTCATCAAGCTGCTGGTGAAGGCTCCCTCGACGTTCTGGACGGTGGGACTGGTGCAGTTCTTCTGTTGGTTCGCCTTCCTTTTCATGTGGACATATACCAACGGCACCATCGCCAAGAATGCCTTCCACTGCCCTGAGACCACTACCATCCACGGCATCGTGGAGACCGACGCCGAGGGCGCTGTGGTCGGCAAATATGAAGCCAAATATATCCTTACGGCCGACTCGGCTCTGATTGTCGACAACGGTAAGGCCTGTGCCGCCGGTATAGTCGCTGCTGACGGCACATTCTATCCAGCTTCAGAGGTGGCACTGCTTCCGGACGACGCAGAGGAAGCCATTCCGGTGGTGACCGACGACAAGATCGCCTCGAAAGCGGGAGTTGACAGCTACGCTTATAATGTCCCCGTTTCGGCTGCAAATGCCAAGGTACTCCTTGACAGGGACGAGATGATTCCCACCACTGACTTTATTGTCGTAACGCGCCTGTCGCGCCTCGAGCCCGGCGCCGGCATTATTATGGCTGACATCTACACGCATGACCCGGCCTCCGGCGCACTCTTCCTCGACGGTGTACGCGAGGCCAAACTGCAGGCCAACGCCACTGCAGGGTTTGAATCCTCACTGGTGCTCAACACAGAATCCACGGAATACAACGACGCAGGCAACTGGGTAGGTATCCTTTTCGCCGTGCAGGCCATCGGGTCGGTAATCTGGGCTGTATGTCTGCCTATGTTCCGCAGCCGCAAATTCTCCTACTCGCTGTCGCTTCTGCTCGGCGCCGCCGGCTTCATATCGGCCGGTCTGATTCAGGATCAGTATTTGCTGCTCATCTCGTTCGTGCTGATAGGTTGCGCATGGGCCGCCATGCTGGCATGGCCGTTCACCATCCTGACCAACTCGCTGCGCAGCGGCAATATCGGTGCCTATCTGGGCCTGTTCAACTGCTCAATCTGCATCCCGCAGATTGTCGGCGCGCTGCTCGGCGGCTGGATTCTGAGCCAGCTTGCCGGTCCGGACGAACTGGCACCGCAGTATATGATGATGATTATCGCCGGTATCTCGCTGATTATCGGTGCGGTATCAGTAGTCTTCATCCGCGAGCACAAACCTGAGGATGACACTGTGGAAGAAGTGGAGAAGGCTACAGCCGCCACTGAGACCACCGCCATGTAATCGCAGGCATACAAGCGAATAACTCGCATAATTCTTATAAATTCTTATAAATCTGATAAATAGGTAGCGGAAAGCGCATCGCGCTTTCCGCTACTTTTATACGACTTATACGACTTATACGACTTATACGACTTATACGACTTATACGACTTATACGAATTATAAGAATTATAAGAATTACCCTATTTACCCTCATCATCCCTCATTATCCGGGATGCAAATCCTCTCCGGGGAAGCGCCCTTGTGGATTGCTGAGCATGGCCAGGCCGCGCTGGAAATGAGCTGATGCGGCTTCCGAAGGCTTGAGGATGCGCCCGTCGTAGCTTACCAGGTCGAGGTCGATGATTACCTCCATCTCTTCCGGCTGAAGCACTTCGGAATGGTTGACCTGAGCCGGCTCGGGATGCGGTTTGCGGCCCCGGCGGCGCTCGTAAGCCTTCATGCGCATCTGGAGCGCTTCGGGCGTGAGGTCGGTGCGGCCGGTGACCACGGCGTTGAGATATGTGAACCCTTCGGGGAAGCGCCGGGGGCCGATGGGCTCGGCCTCTGTGACGTAAGGAGGCGTCTCGTGCGTGTCTTCCAGCAGATGGCGCAGAAACAGGAACGCCCGCGATAGCTCCTCGCTGCGCGTCGCTACATTCGATCCTATGCTGACCGTTACCTCCGGCATATCTTCTCGTTTATGATTGCTTGTCGACGTCGCGGAGCGACATGGAGATGCGCCCGCGGCGGATGTCGATGTCGATTACCTTGGCCATGAGATGCTGATTGAGCTTCACCACCTCCGACGGATGCTTTACCCGGCGGTTGGCCAGCTGGGAGATATGGATTAGGCCGCTGCGGTGGATGCCCAGATCGACGAACACTCCGAAGTCGGTGATGTTGTTGACGATGCATGGGAGCACCATCCCCTCGCGCAGGTCGGTGATGTCGGTGATTGACTCGTCGAAACAGGTCTCCACGGCCTTCTCGCGCGGGTCGCGTCCGGGCTTTTCAAGTTCTGCGATGATGTCGCGCAGGGTCTCTTCGCCCGTGGCGGCATCCTGGTAGCGCTTGAGGTCGACGGTATGGAAAGCCTCCGGCGACGATACGAATTCTTCCAGCGTCAATCCCGCGTCGCGGGCCATGCGGTCGACAAGAGCGTAGCGCTCGGGGTGTACGGCGGTGTTGTCAAGGATATTTTTCGAGCCGGGCACACGCAGGAATCCCGCAGCCTGCTCGTAGGCCTTCGGCCCCAGACGCGGCACCTTCAGCAGCTGGTCGCGCGAGGTGAAATCACCCTTTTCGGCGCGGTAGGCCACGATGTTGGCCGCCAGCGTCGGTCCGATGCCCGACACATAGGCCAGCAGTTCGCGCGAGGCGGTGTTCAGGTCGATGCCGACGGTGTTCACGCATGATTCCACCGTCATGTCGAGCGCAGCCTTTAGTTTCGTCTGGTCCACATCGTGCTGATACTGCCCCACGCCGATGGCTTTCGGATCGATTTTGACCAGTTCGGCCAGGGGGTCGGCCAGGCGCCGGCCGATGGAGACGGCGCCGCGGACGGTCACATCCTCGTCGGGAAATTCATCGCGCGCAATCTTCGAGGCTGAATAGACTGAGGCTCCGTTTTCGCTTACCACGAACACTTGCACCTGCTCCGGCAGCCCAAGCCCCTTGACAAAGCGCTCTGTCTCGCGGCTGGCTGTGCCGTTGCCTATCGAAATCGCTTCAATGGCGTAATCCTTCACCAGACGGCGGATAGTGCGTCCGGCGCCTTCGGTATCGTTGGCCGGCGGGGTGGGGTAGATGACCGTATGATGGCGCAGATTGCCGTTGGCATCGAGGCATACCACCTTGCAGCCTGTGCGGAATCCCGGGTCGATGGCCAGGATGCGCTTCGCACCCAGCGGCGCGCCCAGCAGCAGCTGGCGCAGATTGGTGGCGAAGGTGTTGATGGCCGTATCGTCGGCCTTGGCTTTGGCCTCGGCCGCCATTTCGTTTTCTATCGACGGACGTGTCAGGCGGCGGTAAGCGTCGTCGATGGCGTCCATAATCAGTTCCTGCGACTCGTCGGAGCCTCCGCTGCGCAGAAAATAGGGGTAGAGACGCCCCAGAGTGCGGTCTTCGTCCACATCGATGTTCACGCGCAGGAAACCCTCGGCCTCGCCGCGGCGCATGGCCAGGTAGGCGTGGGAGCCGACGCGCTTCAGCGGGGCTGAGAAGGCGAAATAGTTGGCATAGTTGGCGCCCTCGTCGGCCTTCCCCTTCACCATGGCCGACTCCACGGTGGCGAAGCGATGAAACTGATCGCGCACGCGCGAGCGCACGGCCTCGGTCTCGTTGACCCATTCGGCTATGATGTCGCGCGCACCCTTGAGGGCATCCTCGGTGGTGGCCACCTCGTCCGACAGGAATCTCTGAGCCGTACGCAGCAGGTCGCCGCGCTTCTGGCTCATGATGATTTTGGCCAGAGGTTCCAGTCCGCGCTCGCGGGCTATCTGGGCGCGCGTGCGCTTCTTTTCCTTGAAGGGGAGGTAGATGTCTTCCAGCTCGGCTGCGTCGAAACAGCCGCTGATACGCGTGCGCAGCTCGTCGGTGAGCTTCCCCTTGGCCTCGATGGTCTGGAGGATATAGGCGCGTCGCTTTTCAAGCTCGGTAAGCTCCTGATTGCGCTGCTCGATTTTGAAGATGTTCACCTCGTTCATATTGCCGGTAGCTTCCTTGCGGTAGCGGCTGATGAAGGGGATGGTGGCGCCGTCGGCGAGCAGATTCAGCACGGCCGAGACGTGGGTTGGGTCAAGCCCGAGTTCGCGGGCGATGATGGCGTCGACTGACATAGAGAGTGGAGTTAACGGGATGAGCTCACGGGGGAGCGGCGGAGAGTGATGATGGTGATTTCAGGAGTGGCTCCGATGCGCAGGGGGAGGCCCACGGTGCCGCAGCCTATGTTGACGTAGATGAAGCGCCGCCCCTGAGGATCGGAGTAAAGGCCGCCCCATGTGTCGTATCGCAGCGCTGACAGCGAGTGGCCGGCTATCTCCATCTGCATGGCGTGGGTATGGCCCGAGAGCGTCAGGGCCACATTGGCTGTATCGTCGGGGCGGATGGAGTCGGTCCAGTGGCGCGGATTGTGAGTCAGCAGTATCTTTGTCGCTGAGTCGGAGATATGAGGATAGGCCTCATGCAGCGAGCCGTAGGCCGAGAAGGGTGGCTCACCAATGTTTTCCACTCCGATGACGGCTATGGAGTCGCCTTGGGCGGAGCGCAGCCAGACTGTGCGGTTGAGCAGCAGCTCAATGTCCATGGCGTCGTATGCGCTGTAGAGGTCGGTGAGATTCTTCTCGCGGGCTTCAGCCGAGGGCCAGTAGGAGTAGTCGCCGTAGTCGTGGTTGCCCATGATGGCATAGACGCCCATGGGGGCGTGGAGCCGGCGGAGCACAGGCACGAACGGACGTATCTCGTCTGTGCGGCGGTTGACTATGTCGCCGGTAAACATGATTGCATCGGGCTGCAGGCCGTTGATGCTGTCGACCAGAAGGCTTACGAACGCTGTGTCAGTGCCGAATGTGCCGGTATGGAGGTCGGAGAAATGCGCGATGCGCATGCCGTCGAATGATTCGGGCAGATTCACGACGGGAACCTCCGCCTGACGCACCTGGATGTGGTAGCGGTTGATGAGCGCTCCCCACCACATGATGGCGCTCCCGGCGAAGGCGCATACGATGCCGGCTTTGGTGAGCCGGCGCAGTCTGCGGCGGTGGAAGAGCGTGGGGATGGCGGCCAGGAGGTCGGCCACTACGGCGAACAGTTTGGGGAAATAGACCGACACCCAGACGAAAAGCAGCCACATCTTGCTGAGAAGCTGCCAGTTGCTGCCGCGTCGGGCAGGCAGGGCCACCATGGCGATGATGAAGAGCCATAAAAGCAGGGATGTGGCCAGCTGAAGCCGGCTCCACTCTATGGAGCGGCAACGGCGGCGGGACTGAACCCATATATAAGCGTCGGTGGCGACACTGATAAGCAGCATCGCCAGCAAGGGCCATATGGAAGCTCTCATCGGGCCTGTTCTCCTTTGGCTATGAGTTGGTTACGCAGGGGGTTGGCATACATTTCGAGCATGTCGCGGAGCATCAGCCCGCGCTCCTCGGCGGTGACGTCAGCCACTTCCACCTTGTCGAGCTGCCCCTGCAGGTAGGCGTCGAAGTGCTCCACATCCTCGCGGCTGTATTCCGAAGCGAAGCGGTCGCTCCCCTCCAGACGGTCGTAGGCGATGTAATTGTTGGGATAGATGCGGTAGCCGAGATGGATCTGACGGTCGATGACGGCGCAGATGCGGCGCACTGCCTCCACTTTGTCGGTGACATCGAGCATGGCGGCCAGCTCGGCGTTGATGTCGCTGCCGACTGAGAAATGTACGCGGCCTTTGAAGTTGAGTATCCCCGTCTCCATGCTCTTGAGGTCGTCGCGCTGCGATTTCTTGAATTGCGGATCGCGGCGGCGCTGGAGAAATTCCGAAGCCTTAAGATAGTCGTTGGGGTCGTATTCGTAGGAGATGGCCGTGGGGGTGATGTTCAGCGGCAGCAGGCGCGCGGCGAGCGTATCGCCGGGGCCTGAAAGCGCGAGCATCTTGATGACGCTCTCCTGAGTGACGTCGTTGGAATCTTTGGCGCGGCCTTCGCGCTGGGCGATCCATACCGATTCGTGCTTTTCGGCGATGCAGTAGTGGATATATCCCGAGAGCTGGCGGGCAGCCTCCAGAGCTTTGGTCAGGCGCAGATTGCGCTTGACGATTATCCCCTTGTTGAGGCGCACGAGGTCCTCAATCCAGTCGTAGATTAGCAGATTGTCGCCTAAGGCCACCTCCTGAGCGGGGAGACCGTGGCGGATGAGGGCCAGACCGAGGAAGGAGGCATCGAGCACGATGTCGCGGTGGTTGGTGATGAAGAGCACATTGCGGTCGGGGCTGAGGCGGTCCATAGCGCTCTCGGTCACTCCCGAGGTGGTCTTCTGCTCGATGAGGGAGAGGATGGTGAGCATCACTTTCTGCTGGAACTCGGCCTTGGAGTTGAGGCTGAGCAGCAGGTCGGTGAGCTGCTTCCGGTCGGCGCCGGGCATGATATAGCTGATGGCGTTTTCCAATCCGGGTTCCTTCACCAGGCGCGCCATGTAGGATTTGAAATCGCTGTCGTCGTATGGGGCGATATCCCTGAATTCTTCCTTCATTTGTAGCTGAATTATTGCAGCGGCCTTACTGACTGACGCTTAGGCGCCGACATAAGGCGATATCCACCACAAAGTTAAATAATACCCTCCAATTCTTAAAATCTTTTGGGGCGTCGGGGGCGCTTTTTAGGTTAAATTAAGAGAGTGCACACTTTCGCGGATGTGTGCACTCTCCTGAATAAGTAGGTCAAAATAGATTTCTGTCGGCTTAATGAACCATTAGCTTGGCGGCAGCTGTCGGCGATTTCACGATGTAGAGGCCCGGGGCGAGCTGGGCTTTGGCGGCAGCGACGGTCACGCCCGAGCAAAGGTGCACGCCGGCTACGGTGAATACATCTACAGGTTCATCGTCGGCGATGGCTTCCACGGTGTCGATGCCGGTAGGCACTCCGGTGGAGTTGATCTTCACTGTGGCGTATTCGTTGGCCGGAAGCGAGATGTAGGCGTGGTGGGCGTCGATGTCGGCCGATTCTACGCTGACGAACTGAGGCTCGGATGCGCCCTCGTCGAGGGTGTAGAGCTTGGTGTCGGCTGTGGCATCGGCATGTGCGGCCGAGTGAACGCCGGTGAGCACACCCGAGGTGTAGCTCTGGCCCGAGGTGGCCCAGGATGCCTCGACGGGCATTCCCGAGAAGAGCTTTTCTACCGAAGCGGCGCGGGCGGGAGCCTTCTGAGCGTCAGAACCCGAGATGCGAACCACATAGGGGGTGTTGGCCATGATGCGGTCTACCTCTTTGAGGTCGACGAAGTAATGGTCGGCACCGTCGAGAGCGCGTACGTAGGGGGCTTCATAGACTGTCATCCCTTCGAGGATGTCGTGATCGTATGGGAGAATCAGGGTGTGATACTCGTTGGGGAAACCCACGCTGATCTCCGTAGCGGCGGGGGTGATGAGAGTCAGGCGGAAGTCGTCGATCTTGTACCACTGGCCTCCGTCGGCCACGTAGTTGCCGTTGGCGTCGCCGCCGACAGCTCCGATGTTGAGTTCTTCGCCATCGGCGAGGTCAAATTCGAGAGTCAGTTCCTGAGCTTTGGTCTTGTCCTGGCCGGACGGCACCTGAACGCAGGCGCGGTTGTCGTTGGCGAAGATGTAAATCCAGTAGTTGGCGTGGGATGCACCCTTGGCCGTGAGGCGGTATTTGCCCGGACGCAGGCCTTGGATTGTCTGGCTTACGGGATAACCCGTGGCGTCTCCGTCCCAGGTGTTGAACAGCAGCCAGCCTTCCATCCCTTCAGCGCCGTAGGTGGCGTCGTCGGTATGGGCCGGGGCGCATTTGGTGTCGCCGGCGCTGGTGGTGGTCCAGGCGTAGGGAGCGTTCCACCACTGGCCGAGCTCGAAGCCCGGGTTGATGATGGCCGAGGTCATGTCGGAGCCTTCCTCGGTCTGGTTGACCACGCATTTGCGGAGCTGATCGTATATGGCGTAGAATTCAAGCCATCCGTCGCCTTCGATTGCGTAGTTGTCGATCATCTCCTGATAAGTGGTCAGGTTGTCCCACCCTTCGGTGAATTCGGCGGGAAGCTCGGCTGCGCGGGCGTTGGCATCATTGATGGCTGCCTGCAGCAGATCGTAGGCGGCGGCATTCTTGCCCAGGCAGATGATCTGGAGGTTGTCGGCAGTGTAGGCGCCGGTGCCGCTCAGAGCTACAGTGAGCGAAGCAGCGGAATATTTCAGGGTGAGTTCCACCTTCTGAAGCCCGCTGCCTGAAGCTGTCACGCTCTGGGCGGTGCCGTCTTTGGGTGTTACGGTTAGAGTCGCGCCTTCAGAGAGCAGAGCCGAGATGCGGTAAACACCGTTGGGTAGGGTAATCGACTGGCTTATGCTGCCTCCGTTGGCTTTATATACGTAAGCCTCGTGAGCGTTGGCCACTCCGGCAGAGGATACTACCTGCGGCGACGTAGCGGCCGTAGCATCCCAGTAGATAGTGCTGCCCATCTCGAAGCTGTTGTTGAGGCAGGCATAGCTCATGTCGGCGGGGTAATGGCTCTGAGCCTTGACAGCAGTAGCGAGGGCCTCGTAAGTGAGGCGGATATTCTCATCGATAGCTGAAGCCTCCACCTGACGGTGCTCCCAGCGCTCCACTACCGTACGGTTGTCGTACATGGTCAGATCCATGGCGTCAGCCTTAGCCTGCGCATCGTCGATGGCAGCCTTCAGACGGTCATATCCCGCCTGCTCCTCCGCCGACAGCCCCAGATAGGTGAGCCGGATGTTGTCGACAAACATGGCCGTCTCGGATTTGTGTCTGGCCTTGTTCATTTGGAATGTTATGGAACCGTCTGTAACGACAAATTTTTCAAGTTTAGAGTGATACGAATTTGCTACAAAGAGCGGCCCTATTTCTCCTACAGATTTACTTGCATATTCCGACTCATTGGTGATTAAAAGATTCGAACCATTAATTTTTATGTTGTTGTCGGAGGAATTGCCGGAAACTACATCACATTCTAAATTATATACGCCATTTGGTACAGAAACGGTCTGAGAGATTGAAGCTTCGGTGTCGTCGGCGTTGAGCCACTGCTTGTTGTTATGAAAATAATACATTGAGTAGCAGTTCGGTTCTCCGTTGTCTCTTACCTCAGCTGTAGCGTTGCCGCCTTTGGAGCCGGTCCAGAAATTGTTGTCGTCATCGTTTCTGCCGAAATTAAAACCACGGAAGAAGAATGTGGCGTCCATGGGGTTGGTGACAGATGCGTTGTTGAGTTCGGCTTTGAGCTGCTCAAGGTTGAGAATCTCCCATTGCTGGTAAGGGTCAGAGGTATTGATGGCTGTTTGGGTCACCCCATTTGAAGCGGTTGCTGTCAGAGCATAGTCGGAATATGTGATTGAGAAAGCACCGCCTTCCAGCTGCGTTACATTCCAGTGAAGCTGCGATTCGTTGTCTTTCCCGTCAAGATAAATTTCGCTACCTACTTTGAATCCGCCCGTCAGATCGCCTTTGGTCAGAGTGGAGCGGATTATGTAATCAGTATCCCTGCTGCCTTGTGTGAAAGAAAAGCGCATTCCGGTGCGGGCCAGTACAGCTTGTGTATCCCATTTTCCTCCGGCATTGAGATAAGTGCCGGTGGCTTTGTTGCGCAGGAAGTATAAACCTCCAGATGCTATCGGACGGGTGTTCTCGATGGTGAAGTCAATGACGATGGGGAAGTGGTCGGCTGCGGGCGAGCCGTCTTCGAGCACGAACGAGTCGTCGTGGAGGTAGGAATTGGCCGTCAGGGTGATGCCGTTGGCGTCGGTGTTATTGATGTAGAAAATCTTGTCCACTACTTCGCCCTTCTGCTGGCCTAAGGCATCGACCATGAGCGAACCGGTGCCCTGCACAGGTGGAACGCCTTCCCACATGAAGTCAACCCAGGGGTCGTGGACGTTGAAGCGCGAATCAGCGTTGATGGCATTAATGAATTCTGTGGTCAGCGGGTCGCGGGTATAGCGGCAGTTGGTGTCGCCCATCACGATGATGGGGCGTTTATTATCGGATGCCTTGATGGCGGCCACGAGCTGCTGAAGCTGCGATACTCGGGCGGCATTGTCGGCATCGGTGGTCTCAGCGTCCATGTGGAGAGAGTAGACATCGACCGAAAGTCCCTGACCGAGGTCTACCACATAGTAGCGGTAGCCCTTGAGGATAAGCTCGTCGGAGCCGTCGCTGGTGTAGCCGTTGGTGGTGTTCCAGGCTACAAAAGTCTCGTTGGAGAAAGAGAGAACCTTCTTGCAGAGGAACCCGAGGCCGTCGGTGTCGACCTTGAGTTTGCCATTGTGCATCGTGGTGTTGCTCAGTCCGTCGATCTTGTTGCGGAATGTACCGGCATTGTAATAGGCTGACAGCGGCTCCATCAGGGCGTCATGGTAGTTGAAGTCCTCGGAAAGACCAATGAAATCCCATCCCTTCTTGGCCACGAGTTCGCCGATCTGACGGGCGCCTACCTCGGCCTTGGAGTCTTTGTTAAGGGTGACCTTGATGCCCATGATTGAGGTCTGGTAAGGCATACCGTCGACGTTGAGACAGGCTGCCTTGAAATTTTTCTTCTGGGCAGCTGCGTCGGGCGCAGCGGAAGGCAGGAGAGTGAGCAGGGCCAGGCTCATTGCCATTCCCAATGATTTTAATCTCATTTGCAGTAGTTGATTAGGTGTTGGGATTATTAAGGTGATAGATAATATGCTGAATCTCTTGGTACTATGGATTGCCGCCGCAGGGACTATGGCGTTGATGCAGCAGGGCGGATTCGCTTTATTGCGCGGACTTATCCCTCGGAATCGCAAAGTTAATGATTGGATTTTTCGTTTCAAACTTTTTCGGCAATAAAAAGTGGCAATTTTACACCCATCCTCCAATTGTTAATATTTTTAACAATTTCATACGCTAAATGCCATAAACTGCCCATAGCATGTCAAACCATAGCTCCCCACTGATTGTTTTAAATCCAAAGCCGGAGCTACTCAGACTTCATAACTCTGACTTCTGACTTAAAACCCCTTCTGACCTCATAACTAAAACTTTTGACTTAAATAATCCTTATGAACGACCGAATTTCATACGAAGAAAAAAAGGAGCTGCCCGACAGTGTGTTCGGACTGCCCGAGCGACGTGAATATCCCATGCCCGATGCGGCTCATGTGCGTGCCGCCGAGGCTTATTTCCGCTATTGTCCTGAAGAGTTGAAACCGCGTCTTGCCCGCGCCATCCTTGCCCGCGCACGCGAGTTCGGCGTCGATGTGGAATCGCCCACTGTGCTCAGCTATGCCGAGCAGTAAGCTCTCATAGATATATTGGCCTAATAATTCTAATAATTCTAATAAGACCAATAAGTTTAATAAGACTAATAAGACTCACACGATTAATAAGACTGATAAGCCTTATTAATCGTGTGAGCTATTTTTTTGTGCTTTAGATTTCGATAATCAGCGTTTCAAGCCAGATGCATGCCATACCGGCGAGATAGCCGATGAAGGCCATCCACGTGATGCGCTTGGCATACCACATGAAGGGGATTTTCTCGATGCCCATGGCCACCACTCCGGCGGCAGAACCTATGATGAGCAGCGAACCGCCCACGCCGGCGCAGAAGGTGAGCAGATGCCAGAACAGGCCGTCTTCCACGAAGTAGCTCATATAGGTCGGGTCGGCAGCTGCGGCTATTATGTCGGGAGTGGCTACCGGGTACATGTTCATACATGCAGCTACAAGCGGCACATTGTCGACCACCGACGATAGCACGCCGATGATGCCGCTGATGAGATAGGGCTCATGGAACTGGCTGTCGAGCCACATGGCCAGATGGCGCAGAATGCCGGCTTGCTGCAGGGCTCCCACGGCCAGCAGAATGCCGAGGAAGAAGAGGATGGTCGACATGTCGATATGGCGCACGATCTGCGAGATGCGGCCCTCCATGCGGCCGTCAAGACGGTAGCGGCGCACTATCAGCTCCGTCATAAGCCAGAGAAAGCCCAGCGAGATGAGGATGCCCATGTAGGGCGGCAGATGGGTGATCGATTTGAACACCGGCACGAACAGCAGGCCTGCCACACCGATAATCAGGGTGAACATCGACAGGCGCGGATAGAAGCGAGCCACCTCGAAGCCGATGCGCTTATCCTGAGTATTGAGCGCTTCGACGGGGCCTGACGATACCATGCGCGTGGCGATGAACGTGGGGATAACCACCGACACAAGCGACGGGACGATAAGGTTGACGATGAGGTCGACCGACGATACGTAATTCTTCATCCAGAGCATGATGGTGGTGATGTCGCCGATAGGCGACCATGCGCCGCCCGAGTTGGCCGCCAGCACTATGACGCAGGCGAAGGTCCATCGCTCTTTCTGATCGGAGAGCATTCGGCGCAGCATCATCACCATGATGATGGTGGTGGTCATATTGTCGAGGATACTCGACAGGAAGAACGCCACGAAGGCGAGCACCCACATCAGGCGCCGCTTGTTGCCAGCATGCAGATGGCGAACCAGAATGTTGAATCCTCCGTAGCGGTCGATAAGCTCCACGATGGTCATGGCTCCGATCAGGAACACGATGATCTCGCAGGTGTCGCCCAGCGAAACGATAAGGTCTTCCGAGAGGTTGGGATCATGCCCGCACATGGCGTAGACGGCCCACAGCAGTCCGGCCATGAGCAGCGCAAAAGTGGCTTTGTTGATGCCGATCACGTGTTCGAGGGCTATGAGCACATAGCCTGCCACGAACAGCGAAATCATAAATGTTATCATTGTGGCGTATGGGATTTTTTCAAGCTTTTTCTGCAGGCTTGCGCCCCATGAAGGGAGCGCCGCAAACCTATATGCAAAGTTACTTCTTAATTAGCGAAAAAAATCCGTAATAAAGGGCTATTGGCTAAAAATGCCAATTTAAGAGCAAATATTCCAATTATTTTTCTGACGTCGGTCAGCAGGCGGAATCCACACGGCGGATCGAAGCCCCGAGGGCGTTGAGGCGTACGTCGATATCCTCGTAGCCGCGGTCGATCTGCTCGATATTGTTGATGGTGGATGTCCCCTTGGCCGACATGGCTGCCAGCAGCAGGGCGATGCCGGCGCGGATGTCGGGCGAGCTCATCTTGTTGGCCCGCAGCGTGAATTTATGGTCGTGACCGATGACCACGGCGCGGTGAGGGTCGCACAGGAGCACCTGCGCCCCCATGTCGATGAGGCTGTCGACGAAGAACAGGCGGCTTTCGAACATCTTCTGATGGATGAGCACACTCCCCTTGCACTGCGTGGCCACCACCAGCAGCACGCTCAGGAGGTCGGGCGTCAAGCCGGGCCACGGGGCATCGGCTATGTTCATGATCGAGCCGTCGAGCGATGTCTCGATGGGGTAGCTCTCCTGAGCCGGAATGTAGATGTCGTCGCCGCGCTGCTCCAGACGGATGCCCAGGCGGCGGAAGCAATCGGGGATGACGCCCAGATTGTGGTAGCTGACATTTTTGATGGTGATGGAGCTGCGTGTGATGGCCGCCATGCCGATGAAGCTCCCGACTTCGATCATGTCGGGGAGGATGGTGTGGTCCACCGGATGACCTTTCTGGCCGGTTAGGGCGCGGTTGCCATGGATAGTCAGCAGGTTGGATCCGCAGCCCGAGATCTCATAGCCGATCTTCCGGAGCAAGGCGCAGGTCTGCTGCACGTAGGGCTCGCAGGCGGCATTGTAGATGGTAGTGGTGCCAGAGGCGCAGGCGGCGGCCATCAGGATGTTGGCCGTACCCGTCACCGAGGCCTCGTCGAGCAGCATGTAGTCGCCGCGGAGGCCGCCTTCGGGCGCTTCAAGCAGGTAGGCCTTGAGAGTGGAGTCGTAGCTGTAGGTGGCGCCGAGATTGACGAACCCCTGGATGTGGGTGTCGACTTTGCGCCGGCCTATTTTGTCGCCGCCGGGCTTGGGGAAGTAGGTCTTGCCGAAGCGCCCCAGCAGCGGTCCGGCCAGCATCACCGATCCGCGCAGGGCGGCACACCGCTTCACGAAATCGTCGCTCATGGCGTATGATGTATCGATCTCATCGGCCAGGAAGGTGTAATGCCCCTTCTCAATGCGGCGCACCTTAACCCCGAGACGCTCCACGAGGTGGATGAGATTTTTCACATCGCTGATTTCAGGCACATTATGGATTGTGACCTCCGAGGAGGTGAGCAGAGTGGCGCAAATCACCTGGAGAGCCTCGTTTTTGGCTCCCTGGGGAACAATCTCGCCGCTGAGAGTGCGGCCGCCTTCGATGATGAATGTGCTCATAAGCAGATAGCTGGGCTAAAAATTAAGCAAACTTGGGTGTCAGTCCGGTGGATGGTGTCAGTCCGGTGGATGGTGTCAGTCCGGTGGATGGTGTCAGTCCGGGGAATTTGGGATAAAGGCCTCGGCGGGGCGCCTACGGGATATGGATTACTTCGGGGTGGAGGTCGATGCCGAACACGCTCTGCACCCTCCGGCGTATGCGCTCCTCGAGCGCCACTACATCGGCTCCGGTGGCGTGGCCGTCGGCGTTGACGATAACCAGCGGCTGCGACGGCCAGAGAGAGGCACCGCCCACGCTGAACGATTTGCATCCGGCATGGTCGATGAGCCATGCCGCCGAAAGCTTGACCTCGCCCGAGGCGTTGACGTGGCCCGGGACGAGCCGGTCAGCGTCGGCAGAGACGTCCCCACCCCCGGCAACCAGGTTTTCGCGGTAGCGGGCGCAGATGCGCTCATATTCCGAAGCCGAAACCACGGGATTTTTGAAAAACGAGCCTGCACTTCCCACCTGCGCCGGGTCGGGGAGCTTCTGATTGCGCAGGGCTATGATGGCCCGGCGCACATCCATCGGAGTGAGCCCGCTGCGACCCTCCAGAGCCTTTGCCAGCCCGGAGTAGGCGAGGTTGGGGGCGCCGTTGGGGTCAAGGCGCAGGACGACGGCATACACTATCAGCCGGCAGGGATATTCCATATGCTTGAACGCCGAATCGCGGTAGTCGTAGCGGCATTCCGCGTTGGAGAGCCTGACCAGTTCGCCCACCTCGGAGTCGAAGCAGACTACGGATTTCAGTATGTCCTTCAGTTCGGTGCCGTAAGCGCCTACATTCTGCACAGCGGCTCCGCCGATATTGCCCGGGATGCCCGAGAGATTCTCCATCCCCCACAGCCCCACGCGGGCGGCCATGGCGCAGGCCTCGTCGAGCGGGTATCCGGCGGAGAGGGTCAGCTCGACCGAGCCGTCGCTCTGAGGCTGGAGCTGCGAGTCGCGGCTTACGGAGTGGATCACCGTGCCGGGGAAGCTCCCTGTGGTGAAGAGCATGTTGCTGCCGCCTCCCAAGGGGAGAGCGTCGCGCAGTATTCCCTCGGCGCGCATCTTCTGCAGGTCGTCCTCTCCGGTGTATTCAATAAAGCGGCCACATTCGGCCGGGAGGCCGAATGTGGTCTGCTTTCTGATGTCGAAACTTTCGTGGATGGTAATCATCAGCCGCCGAAGTTATCGTAGTGGATGTTGGTGGGATCGACGCCGAGCGAGTCGAGCATCTTGTTGACGGCCTTGCTCATCGGGCCGGGGCCGCACATGTAGTATTCGATGTCTTCGGGCGATTCGTGGTCCTTGAGATAGGTATCGTAAATCACCTGATGCACGAAGCCCGGAGTGTACTTCACCCCTGCGGCGTCGGCTGCCGGGTCGGGACGGTCGAGAGCCAGATGGAACTTGAAGTTGGGGAATTCCTTCTCGAGCTTGAGGAAATCGTCGAGATAGAACACCTCGTTGAGCGCGCGGGCGCCGTAGAAGAAGTTCATCTTGCGGTCGGTGGTGTGCAGGGTCTTGGTCATGTGCATGATCTGGGCGCGGAGCGGAGCCATGCCGGCGCCGCCGCCGATCCACATCATCTCGTTCTTCGAGTCGAAGATCGGGTGGAAGTCGCCGTAAGGGCCGCTCATGATCACTTTGTCGCCGGGCTTGAGCGTGAAGATGTAGCTCGACGCGATGCCGGGGTTGACATCCATGAAGCCCACTTCGGGTTTCGGCTTGAAGGGCGGAGTGGCGATGCGCACCGTCAGCATGAAGCGGTCGCCCTCGGCCGGATAGTTGGCCATGGAGTAGGCGCGGACTGTGGTCTCGGTGTTGACACACTTGAGATTGAACAGGCCGAACTTTTCCCATGCCGGGAGGTATTCCTTGCCTATAGAGGCTTTGTCGATATCCTTGTCGTAGTCGATCGAGAAGGGGGGAATCTTGATCTGGGCGTAGGAGCCGGGGATGAAGTTCATGTGTTCGCCTTCGGGGAGGGCAACGATGAATTCCTTGATGAAGGTGGCGACATTGTTGTTCGACACCACGGTGCATTCATACTCCTTGATGTCGAGCACGGAGGCGGGTACCTTTATGTCGAGGTCGTTCTTGACCTTGACCTGGCAGGCCAGACGCCAGTCGTCTTTGATCTCCTTGCGGGTGAAGTGTACGGCCTCGGTGGGGAGGATTTCGCCGCCGCCGGCGGTGACGCGCACTTTACACTGGCCGCAGCTGCCTTTGCCGCCGCAGGCCGAGGGGAGGAATACATTCTGAGTGGCCAGAGCCGACAGCAGCGGGCCGCCCGAGTCGACTTCTACCTTCTTGTCGTCGTTGATGGTGACGGTCACTTTGCCTGAGCTGACCAGGTAATGCTTGGCCACGAGGAGCACAATCACCAGCAGAAGGGTGATGGCCAGGAATATGCCGATTCCGGCTACGAGCGTAGCGCTTGTCTGCGATAATACGAGTGGAGTCATTTATAGGGTGGATTGTTCGATTGGACGATAATCAGATTTTGATGCCGAGGAAGCTCATGAAGGCGATGCCCATCAGCGCGCAGATGATGAAGGCGATGCCGATGCCGCGCAGGGGAGCGGGGACATTGCTGTATGAGGCCACGCGCTCACGTATGGCGGCTATGGCGACGATGGCCAGGAGCCAGCCCAGACCCCATCCGGCGCCGGCGCAGGTGGCGGTCCATACCGAGCCGAAGCCGCGCTGCTGCATGAAGAGCGAGCCGCCGAGGATGGCGCAGTTGACGGCGATCAGCGGCAGGAAGATACCCAGCGAGGCGTAGAGCGACGGGGAGTATTTCTCGACAGCCATCTCGACCAGCTGAGTCATCGAGGCGATGACGGCGATGAACATGATGAGCGACAGGAAGCTCAGATCGACACCGGCATAGTCGGGGCCGAGCCATGTGAGCGCTCCGGCCTGCAGCACATAGTTCTGGAGCAGATAGTTGATGGGCACTGTGATTACGAGCATGAATGTTACGGCTACGCCCAGACCGAAGGCGGTCTTGACATTTTTCGACACGGCCAGGAAGGAGCACATGCCGAGGAAGTAGGCGAACACCATGTTGTCGACGAAAATCGACCGTATGAACAGGTTCAAATTTTCCATTTCTTCTTATTTGGCGGCTGCCATCATCGGTTATCGGGGCGACAGCCGGGGATTTACGGGATTGGTGAGCGGGAAATTATTTCTCCTGGAGGTCTTTGTTGATTGAGCGGTGAACCCAGATGATGCAGGCCACTACCAGCAGGGCCATCGGGGGGAGAATCATAAGGCCGTTGTTGGCGTATCCGGCGTCGTAGAAACACTGGGGGACGACTTGGAAGCCGAACAGAGTGCCACTGCCGAGGAGCTCGCGGAAGAAGGCTACGATCAGGAGCACCATGGCGTAGCCGATGCCGTTGCCCACGCCGTCGAGGAAGGCAGGCCAGGGCTTATTGCCCATGGCGAAGGCTTCGAGCCGGCCCATGAGGATACAGTTGGTGATAATCAGCGATACGAACACCGACAGCTGCTTGCTGACGTCGTAGGCGTAGGCGATCAGGAGCTGGTTGACGATGATTACCAGAGCGGCTACCACCACCAGCTGCACGATGATGCGGATGTTGGTGGGGATGGTGTTGCGCAGCAGCGAGATGATGACATTGGAGAAAGCCAGCACGGCAATCACCGAGATGCCCATCACCAGGGCCGGCTCCATCTTGGCCGTAACGGCCAGCGCCGAGCAGATGCCGAGCACCTGCACAATCACGGGGTTATCCTTCGAGAAAGGATTGAAGAATATGTCTTTATAAGATGTCTTGTCTGCCATAGTCGTTTGGCGAAAGAAATTTGATTCAGAGATTGATAGCTAAGAGGCCGGGCGGCATTATTTGCGAACGCTGTCGAGCCAGGCGCGGTAGGGGAGGAGGCAGTCGTCGAGCATGGCGGCCACACCCTTCGAGGTGATTGTGCCGCCCGAGATGCCGTCGACATAATCGCCCGCACCGGCAGGCTTCTGACCCTTCTTGACCACAGTCACGGGGATGAACTGTCCGTCGATGAACATGTGTTTGCCCTCGAACTGGTCGGTGAAGGCCGGCTTGGTTATTTCGGCGCCGAGGCCCGGAGTCTCGCCCTGATGGTCGAAGTAGGCGCCGTAGACGGTGGAACCATCTTCATCGAGAGCCACATAGCCCCAGATCGGGCCCCACAGCCCCATGCCGGCCAGCGGGAGCACATATTTGACAGAGCCGTCGGCGAGAGTGCAGACGAACACCGGGAGCTGACGCTTGTCGGCGGCTACGCTCTTCTCCTTGGCCATATCTACGGCGAAGGCGGCATCGCCGGTGGCGATAGTGTCGCCCTGGGCGTTGACGATAAACTGGGAAGTTACGGTCTGACTGAAGGTGTCGACCACGGTGGAGCGTTCGGTAGCGACATGGACCGACTGGAGAATCTGCTTCATCTTGTCGGCGTCGGCATTCTCTTGCTGGCGGTCTTTGAGCGACATGGCGGTGAAGGCCAGAGCGGCTCCTACCACCACTACCATCACAGTGATATAGATGATGGTGTATACGTTGCTTTGTTTGTTGATCATATCCTTTGGGGAATTTGCATGCTTAATACGGGGAGGGTTCAGGCTTTGGCTCGTTTGAGGCGGCGGCGCACGTTGGCTTCAACCACACACCAGTCGATAAGCGGAGCCAGAGCGTTCATCAGCAGCACTGCGAGCATGGCGCCTTCGGGGTAGCCGTTGTTGTAGGTGCGGATGAGGATAGCGACCACGCCGATGAGGAAGCCGTAGATGTATTTGCCCACATTGGTGCGGCAGGCAGTGACGGGGTCAGTGGCCATGAACACGGCAGCGAAGGCGAATCCGCCGAGGCAGAGCTGCTCGCCTACGGTAAGGAACGAGGCCGGATATGTGGGCGTGGCTGTCAGGTTGGCGATCCAGGCCATGAGCGAGGCGCCGGCGAAGGCCGAAAGGATGATGCGCCATGAGGCGATGCCTGCCATGAGCAGCAGAAGGCCGCCCAGCAGGATGCAAATCATCGAGGTCTCGCCGAATGAGCCGGGAATCAGGCCGAGGAACATGTCCCAGCCCGAGATGGGTTCGCCGTTGATGCCCGTGATGGCCTGAGCCAGCTCGGCATGTGAGGTAGCGCCCGAGGCGGCTACTTCGCCCAGCGGGGTGGCGCCGGTGAAGCCGTCGGGAGTCTGGCCGCCGATGCCCAGCATCGGGCTGAGCGATACGAACACTCCGTCGCCGCTCATCTTGGCCGGATAGGAGAAGAAGAGCACGGCGCGGGTGACCAGCGCTACATTAAAGATATTGTATCCCGTACCGCCGAACACCTCCTTGACGAAGATGACGCTGATGGCGGTGGCCACGGCGATCATCCACAGCGGAGTCTCGATGGGGCAGATCATCGGGATGAGGATACCGGTGACGAGGAAACCTTCCTGAATCTCCTCCTTGCGCCATTGGGCCACGGTGAATTCGATGCCGAGGCCGACTACGTAGCTGACCACGATGCGCGGAAGCACGGCCAGGAAGCCGTAGAGCAGCAGGGTCCAGAAGGGGAATTCGGTGGCGCCGCATGCCAGCCAGTGCTGGTAGCCGGTGTTGTACATGCCGAACAGCAGACAGGGCAGCAGGGCGCAGATGACGATAATCATGGTGCGCTTGGAGTCCATGCTGTCGTGGATGTGCACTCCCGAGGCCGAGGTTTCGGAGGGTGTGAACAGGAACGTGTCCATACCTTCATATACCGAGCGGAAGGCGTGGAGCTTGCCACCTTCCTCGAAGGCCGGACGCGCTTTGTCGAGAAGTTTCTTAAGTGCTTTCATTTTCGGAAACGGGTGGGATTATTCGAGTTCTTTGCGCAGGTAGTCGAGGCCTTCGCGCACGATTTTCTGAAGCTCGAGTTTGGATGTGTCGACATATTCGGCTGCCGCGAAATCTTCGGGGGCTACTTCATAGATGCCGAGCTGCTCCATGCGGTCGATGTCGCGGCCGAGGATAGCTTTAATCAAATATTCGGGCAGGATGTCGATAGGTGTGACTTTGTCGTATTGGCCGCTCATGATCATGGCTCGGCGGCCGCCGAGCAGACGGGCGTCGGGGTTGAACAGATGATGACGGCGGAAATGGCCGGGGAAGGTGGTGCTCTGGCTCATCTTCGAGGGGTTGAAGGAGGCCCAGCCCATGAATTCAGCCACATCATCGCCCTCGGGGATTACTGTCACCTGCGAATAGGGGTAGCGCAGGAAGCCGTCGACGTCGACCTTGACGCCGGTGAACACATTGCCCGAGATGATGCGGTGGTGGTGGCCGTCAGACTCCACTTCGCCGTCGAGGATGGCGGCTATGGGGGCACCGATGGTGGTGGAGATCATTTTGGGGTGTTTGACCTCGGAGCCGGTCAGGGCTACGAGAGTCTGTCCGGAGAGCTTGCCGGTCAGGGCGAGCTCCCCTGCGCGGAGCAGGGTGTCGAGGTTGAGGGTCATCACCGTCTCCCCTTTATTCACGGGGGAGATGGCCGAGATGGCCGTACCGGCATTGCTCGAGGGGTAGGGTCCGGAAATGACCACGGTCTCCGCTCCTTCCGTCGCGGGGAAATGCTGCGCGGGGGAGGTGATAAGGTAGACTTTGCCCGAGGTGAGCAGTCCGAAGAGCTTTACTCCGGCGGCGAGCCAGCGCTGCTGGTCGTCGGTGAGGGTGGTGAGGCTGACAGCCAGCGGGGCGGCGTCGAAGCATGTGACGAACACGTCGCGCAGCCTGGCGCCGGGCTCGGTGACGATGGCGTAGGGGCGCTGCAGGGTCATGGCCCACAGGCCCGAGGCCAGAAGCAGCTCGCGGGCCTTGGCGGCGTCGGTGAGCACGCCGTCGGTGGGGAAGGCTACCGACTCGGTGCCTTCGGTGACCACCTCGATGCGGAGCACCTTGCGGCGCTCGCCGCGTACGACGGCTTTGACCACACCCTTGGCGGGCGATACCACCTTCAGGGCTTCATCGGCCTTGGAATGGAACAGCGGAGTGCCGGCAAGCACTGTGTCGCCTTCGTGGACGTCGACTTTGGGAACAATCCCGACAAAATCGTCGGGAATGATGGCGATGACCTCGGCAGGTTTGGCCACTACGGCGGCCGTATTCTCTACGGCGCCCTGCAGATGGAGGTCGAGACCCTTACGGTTTTTGATTCCGATGCTCATTTATAAATGTGGATTGTTGCTTTTATAAATGTGAATTATAGCTGTCCCCGGCGCGGGGAGAGCGGCTTTCTGATTCCGGGGCGGCGGCCGTCACCCGGCCTGGGGAAGCGGCTTCAGCCCAAAAGTTGAGCGGTGAATTACGGAAATAATTCCGCAATGGCACTTTTCGCGTGCAAAGTTAATCATAATTCTCGGCATTTCTTATCGCGCGGCTCAAAATTTCTTAATATTTCTGAAATTTTTCCACCCATAGCAATTGAGGCCGCTTTTTTGCGTTAAAACTTCAGATAAATCATCAGCAAAAATTTTGTCAGAATAAAATATAATAATAAATTTGCAATTAACTTTTACGCCGAATTCCGTTTGGCGCATTGTAGTGCGGGCCTTGTCCCGAGGGACAAGAAGCATTCCGGCAGGTTTTACACCATGCGGCCGGAAGAGAAAGGAAAGAAGCATGCCATGAAGAATGATGCCATGAAAGCAACAATCCTGACAGCAATCCAACCCGACAGGCGACTGACCTCCCGCGTTGAGATCAATGTAAGCAATCAAAAAATTAACTAACAAATTTTCATAACATCTTTAACCCAAAAAAAAGACTTATTTTAAATTATGGAAGCTCCTAAAACCAATGCTCCTGCCGTTAAACCCGGTAGCAACGTACGTGGTATCAAGAACGCCTTCTTGGTAATCGTCGCATGTTTCGTGGTGGCCGTTTGCCTGTTCCTGTTCGTATTCGGTAACCCCTCGCACTTCGACGCTGAAGGTTTCGACGGTATTTCGATGTGGTTCGCCGGTGAAGAATTTGCAAAAGCTCACCCCGTTGACCTTATCGGTACCGTATTCAAAGGCGGTATCATCGTGCCTGTCCTCCAGACCCTCTTCCTCACCGTTATCGTTCTCTCCGTTGAGCGCGCTATCGCTCTGAAGAGCGCCAAGGGTACCGGCTCTATCGCCAAGTTCGTTGAAGCAGTTAAGAAATGCCTCGCAACCAACGACATCAAGGGTGCTCAGGAGCTCTGCAAGAAGCAGAAAGGTTCTGTAGCCGCCGTTGTTTCCGCAGCCCTCAATCGCTACGAGGAAATGGACAAGAACACCACTCTGACCAAAGAGCAGAAGATCGCAACCCTCCAGAAGGAAGTAGAAGAGGCTACCGCCATCGAGATGCCCTCGCTGCAGCAGAACCTCCCCATCGTGGCAACCCTGACCACCCTCGGTACCCTGGTCGGACTTCTCGGTACTGTGCTCGGTATGATCAAATCGTTCCAGGCTCTTTCGGCTTCGGGTGCTCCCGACTCGTCGGAACTGTCGACCGGTATTTCTGAGGCCCTTGTGAACACCGCCTTCGGTATCGCCACCGGTGCATTCGCTGTAATCTCCTACAACTTCTACACCAATAAGATCGATAATCTTACCTACGCTATCGACGAAATCGGTTTCTCGATCGTACAATCGTTCGCCTCGACCCACTAATCCCGGATTTTCCTCGAAAACTGAATTTTCACACAATAATAAATAGGAAAATATGGGAAAAGTAAAAATTAAAAGAAAGAGTACCCTCATCGACATGACGGCGATGAGTGACGTAACCGTTCTTTTGCTTACTTTCTTCATGTTGACTTCTACCTTCCTCCAGAAGGAGCCGGTGACGGTAATCACCCCTTCGTCGGTTTCGGAGATCAAGGTTCCCACGTCGAACGTGGCACAGGTGCTTGTATCGCCTCAGGGCAACGTCTTTATGTCGGTCCTGGGAGATGCAGATCCTGAAAACGCCGAGGAGTGGGGTTCGGAACCCCTCCGCAAGGAAGTGCTCCGCACGGCCGCTGCCGACTATGAGAAGAAGACCGGCAAAAAGCTGGGAATCACTCCCATGGATCTTGAAAAGTTTGCAAAGAACGCATCATTTGGTGTGCCCCTGGAAAAGATGCACGAGTTCCTGATGCTTGAGACCACCAAACAGGATGAATTCCTGGGTCAGACAGCTGACAAGCCTGTGCTCATCGGCAGCCTCCGTCCCAAAGACGTAGGTATCCCCTTCAAAGATATCGTCTACAAAGACGAGAACGGGACCCCGATCGCAACCAACGAATTCCAGATCTGGATGCGCGCCATCTACAATTCGTCAAACCCCAACATTCATGACGCCATCCAGAAAGGTGAAGGCATCGCTGTGAAGTCTGACCGTGGCACCAAGTATGAGACCATTCATCAGGTGCTTGACAACCTTCAGACCATCAAGATGAACAAATTTTCTGTGATGACTGCACTCAAAACGGAATCCGACTAATCATTATGGCACAGATAGAACAATCATCGGGCGGCAAAAAGAAAAAAGGCGCCCAGAAAAAGATGGCGATCCATGTGGACTTTACTCCTATGGTCGACATGAACATGCTTCTGATTACGTTCTTCATGCTCTGTACTACGATGATTAAGTCGCAGACCCTCAGCATCGCGTTGCCTACCAACGAGAAGCTCGAGCAGACAGAGTTGCAGAAAGCAAAAGAATCGGAAGCCATCACGCTTATCCTCGACACCGATTACGACGACAACGGCAACGTCAAGGGCAACACCGTGTACTACTACGCAGGTAAACCTGAGATGGAACTCAACGGCAATGAAGTCGTATCGAGCAACCTCGAGGTCACTGAATTCCTCGGCAACGACGGAGCCACCCAGCAGGGTATCCGCAAAATCCTCCACGACCGCAACAAGGACGTGCTGGCGGAAGTCGAGAAAAAGAAACAGGAATGGCGCGATAAGAAGATCACCGAAGAACAATTCCAGGAAGCTGCCAAGAAGATTCGTAACAGCGACCAGTACACTCGCCCGGTAGTCATTATCAAACCTATGGCCGGAGCCTCTTGGGAAAGCGTAATCTCGGCATTGGACGAGATGCAGATCAACCAGATCTCCCGTTATCAGCTCGGTGCGCTTACCGATGTTGACGAAGCTATGGTTGGCGACTACAAGATCAAGCATGCTAAAAAGTGATGACAGACTATATTAATTAACCCGTAAAAAGACCAAAATCCACTATGGCAAAAGATGTAGATCTTTCATCAAAAGAATGGACCGACCTTATATTTGAAGGCAAGAACAAAGACTTCGGAGCCTACACGCTTCGCCGCAACAGCGACAAGCGCCATAACCTCTCGGTGCTCTACGTTCTGATCGGTCTGATTGTAGTGCTCATTATCGGTGTCTTCTACGGAATGTATTCCGACTACCGCCGTGAGCAGCGTGAACTTGAACTCCAGGCTCAGCTTGAGCAGCAGCTTGCCCAGATGGAAGCTGAAGCTCAGGAAGAGGAAGTGCAGGAAGAAGAGCCTCAGGCCGTTGAGGAACCTCAGCGTGAAGAAGCTCTCCCCGAAGAGATCCTGAATACCATCAAGGATACTGAAATCGCAATTGCAGCCGACGAAGAAGTAGTGGAAGACATCACCTCGAAAGACGATGTTGCCGAATCGACCGCAGCCGCAGGTGCAACCACCTTCGACCAAGGTACCGACAACCTCAATGTGGTACGTGAACACAAGGAGGAAATCATCGTCGAGGAGAAGCGCCCCGAACCCGTGAAGGAAGAAATCTTCACGGCTGTAGAGCAGATGCCTCAGTTCCCCGGTGGCGATGGTGAACTTCTGAAATATATCGCCACCCACATCAAATATCCTACCATGGCAGCTGAGAATAACATTCAGGGCCGCGTGGTTGTGAAATTCGTTGTGAAGAAAGACGGTAACGTAGGCGACGTAGTCGTGATCCGCGGTAAAGACCCCGACCTCGACAAAGAAGCTCAGCGAGTAGTGAAGTCCCTGCCGAAGTTTATCCCCGGCAAGATGAATGGCCAGTCGGTATCCGTATGGTATACCCTCCCCATCAACTTCAAGCTCCAGCAGTAATCCTGCCCCTAATCTGACTAATCCGAACGCCGGACGGTATGCCACCGCCCGGCGTTTTTGTGCCGTTTCGTCGGCGAGGGGTTGACAAAGGGTAAATAATTTTGTAATTTTGTAGGTTGCAATGCAAAGGGCCTTTTACCCCGGAATCAACCAAGACAATCCCGAGGGTCTGCGGGCCCGGGATTGAACCAATCATTAAAAGAATGAACAAAGCGGCGGTAATCATCAGATTTCTGATCATAGGAGTGCTCTGGCTGGCAGTCTGCGTGTTCTACGTGGTCCGGCTTAAAGGTCAGGGACAGGAGCTTACGCTTCTGTCGCTCTTCCCGCTGATCGCCTCGGGCATCATAGTGTTCGTGCCGCTTTACAAGAAATATGTGAAAAATGGCCGAAGAAGTAAATAATATATCCACGTGGCCGCTGCTGTCCACCATCGACAGTCCGGCTGATTTGCGGCGGCTGCCTCAGGAAAAGCTTCCCACGGTATGCAGCGAGTTGCGAAGTTTCCTGATCGACTCGCTCTCGCGCAATCCCGGCCATTTCGCCTCGTCGATGGGAGCGGTGGAGCTGACAGTGGCGCTGCACTACGTGTTCAATACGCCCTACGACCGCATCGTGTGGGATGTGGGCCATCAGGCCTATGGCCATAAGATACTCACAGGGCGCCGCGACCGCTTCGCAACCAACCGCCGGCTCAACGGCCTGAGTGGATTTCCCAATCCTGACGAAAGCGAATACGACACCTTCTCGGCCGGCCATGCCTCCAACTCCATCTCAGCCGCGCTGGGTATGGCCGTAGCCACGGAGATGAACGATGACCATCCGCGCCGCAATGTGGTAGCCGTCATCGGCGATGCATCCATCTCAGGCGGCATGGCATTCGAAGGACTTAACAATGCGGCCAATACGCCCAATAATCTGCTCATCATCCTCAACGACAACGATATGTCGATCGACGCCAATGTAGGGTCGCTTCACAGCTATCTGGCGCAGATCACTACATCGCGAGGATATAACAACCTCAGATTTCGCCTCTACAATCTGCTGAAAGGGATGAATCTGGTGTCTGACCGCAAGAAGGGGCAGATCATGCGCCTGAACAATTCGCTGAAGTCGCTCTTTACCGGACAGCAGAACATCTTCGAAGGGCTCAACATCCGCTATTTCGGTCCGGTCAACGGCCACGACCTGGATCAGCTGGTGAAAGTGCTCCGGGACATCAAAGATATGAAGGGCCCGCGCATCCTTCACGTCAAGACCAAGAAAGGTAAAGGGTTCGCACCCGCCGAGGCCGACCCCTCGACCTGGCATGCCCCCGGCAAATTCGACCCTGCCACCGGGGCGCTCGCTTCGAGCAATGCCTCAGGCCCGAAACCGGCGAAATATCAGGAGGTATTCGGCGAGACACTGCTTGAGCTGGCCAAGGCCGACCGCCGTATCGTCGGAATCACAGCCGCGATGCCCACAGGTACATCCATGAACATTCTCGGCGATGCTCTGCCCGGGCGAGTGTTCGATGTAGGCATATCGGAGGAGCACGCCGTCACCTTTGCCGGAGGTCTGGCTCGCGAAGGGCTGAGGCCGTATGTGGCAATCTATTCAGCCTTCCTGCAGCGTGCATACGACCAGATAATCAACGATGTAGCGCTGCAGCGTCTCCCTGTCACTCTGTGTATCGACCGTGCAGGACTGGTAGGAGAGGACGGCGCCACTCATCACGGGGCATTCGATCTGGCCTACCTCTCGAGTGTGCCCGGCCTGGTAGTGGCTGCTCCGCGCAACGAAGCCATGCTGCGCAATCTGCTCTATACATCGCTCCACCGCGAGCCTGCCGGTCCGATGGCTATACGCTATCCGCGCGGGGCAGGCGAGAGTCCAGACTGGCGCACCCCCATGCACCGGCTCGAAATAGGTAAGGGAGAGATCCTGACAGAAGGGTCCGATGCCGTAATCCTTTCGATCGGCACTATCGCCGCTGAAGTTTCCCGGGCGGTAAATCAGTTAGCCTTCGTGGGCCTGAGCGTGGCACATTTCGATATGACATTCCTGAAACCTCTGGATACCGGACTGCTACAGGACGCAGCATCGCGAGGTGTGCCCATCATCACGGCGGAAGACGGCACGGTGGAGGGCGGCCTCGGATCGGCTGTGGCTCAATGGCTTGCCGAAAACGGCATAAGCCGGAGCTTGAGAGTGATCGGTATTCCCGATAAATTCGTGGCGCAAGGCTCTGTGAGTCAGCTTCGTAAGCTTTGCGGACTCGACGCCGACTCGATAGCTCAGGCCGTAAAGGCAGAAATAGAAAAGGCGGCCGAGACAGCCGATGAAAATATCCAACCCTTTAATACTCAGACCAGATGAAGATTGTGATAGCAGGCGCAGGCGAAGTAGGGTCGCATCTGGCGAAACTCCTCTCGCGCGAGGAACAGGATATCGTGCTCATCGACCGCGATGCCGAAAAGCTGGCGCGCATCGATGCCAATTACAACCTTATGACTCATGTGGGCGGTCCGACTTCGTTCGCCGATCTGCAGGCGGCCGGAGTGGCCGACTGCGATCTGTTTATCGCCGTCACTCCCTTCGAGAATGCCAATCTGGTGTCGTGTGAGATAGCCAAGGGGCTCGGAGCCCGCAAGACAGTGGCCCGCATAGACAATCATGAATTTCTCCACGCCGATACACGCGAATTTTTCAACGAGCGGGGAGTGGATCATCTGATTTACCCCGAACAGCTTGCAGCTCAGGAGATTATAACGGCTCTGGAGCGCCCGTGGGTGCGCCAGTGGTTTGAACTTCACAACGGGCAGTTGATAGTAGTGGGGGTGAAACTGCGTGAAAACGCCTCACTCATAGGGCGTAAGCTCCGCGACATCACCATCAACCAGCACAACTACCACGTGTCGGCCATCCGCCGCCATCATGAGACCATCATCCCCCGGGGCGATGACGAAATCCTTCAGGGTGACATCCTGTATTTCACTACCACAATAGATTATGTGGACGAAATACGCAAAATCTGCGGAAAGCGTGTCTACAGCATCCGCAAAGTGATGATTATGGGTGGCGGGCGTATTGCAGTGCGTCTGGCTCACATGGCCCACGACCGCTATGACATATCGATTATCGACGACGACCGCGACGTGTGCCGCCGTCTGCCCGAGAAATGCTCTGGATGCGATGTGCACATCATCTGCGGCGATGCGCGCAACAATGATTTCCTCATCGAGGAGAACATCGACAAGATGGATGCGTTCGTGGCTCTGACCGACCATTCCGAAACTAATATCCTCGCCTGCCTGACAGCCAAGGAGTATCATGTGAGCAAGACTGTGGCCGAAGTGGAGAATATCCAGTTTATCCCCGAGGCCGAAGGACTGAACATCGGTACGGTAATCAATAAAAAACTGGTGGCTTCCAGTAAAATTTTCCAGCTTCTGCTCGATGCCGACGAGAGCTCGTCGAAATTTATGGCTCTGGCAGATGCCGAAGTGGCTGAGATAGTGGTGCGTGAGGGTTCGAAAATCACCAAAGCCCCTGTGAAAGACCAGAAATTCTTCCGGGAGATGACCCTCGGCGGACTGGTCCGCAACGGCAAAGGGATGCTTGTGGAAGGATCCACGCAGATATGCCCCGGCGACCATGTGGTAGTGTTCTGCCTGACAGGATTTATCCATAAGGCAGAGAAATATTTCATTTAAGTAAAGAAAGATTCTGCTAAACAGCAGAAAAGCAAACGACCCGACGTACGATGAAACGGATCCGCACAGGAATCAACTTTATGATGCTGGTGAGAGTCACCGGCTGGCTTGTCATGATCGAGGCGCTGTTCATGTGCGCCCCGGTGGCGCTTGCGCTGGTCAACGACGATGCCGACCTGCTGCCGTTTGCCCTCAGCGCCGCCGTCACGGCTGGCGCCGGAGCTGCGATGACCTTCGCCGTTCGCCCCACGCGATTTGACATGGGCAAGCCCGAGGGGTTTCTGCTGACGGTGCTTGTGTGGGTAGTGTTCTCAGCCTTCGGCATGATACCGTTTCTGCTCTCGAAGACCCCCTTCGGGCTGACCGATGCCTTCTTCGAGGCCATGTCGGGTTTCACCACCACCGGAGTGACCGTGGCCACCGATGTAGACAGTCTGTCGCATCCGATACTGCTGTGGAGATCCATGATGCAATGGTTGGGAGGGATGGGAATCATCCTTTTTACGCTCGCTGTGCTTCCGATGCTCAATTCGTCGGGAGGGATGCAGATGTTCAACGCCGAAGTGTCGGGTATCACCCACGAAAAGTTGCGTCCGCGTGTAAGTTCCACAGCCAAAAGGCTTTGGCTCATCTACGCCCTGCTTACCGGAGTGCTCGCCGCACTTTATGCCATAGGACCCATGAGCCTGTTCGACAGCGTGTGTCACGCCCTCTCAACCATGTCGACCGGAGGCTTCTCCACACATCAGGAATCGCTGGCGGTGTGGGACAATTCGCTGTATGTCAAGGTGGTGACCACGGTGTTCATGTTCATCGGCTCGATTAATTTCGCTTTAATCTACAAGGCATCGACAGGCCATGTGGGGTCGATGTGGCAAAATGAGGCCTTCCGTACCTTCGTGAAGCTCATCGGAGTCTACTGGGTGGTATTCGTGGTGGCTTTGGCTTTAGATCCCAACGTCGACAATACGTGGGACAACTTCACCATCAATCCTCTTTTCCAGGTGATTTCGGCCATGTCGTCGACGGTCTATATGGTCAAGGGATTCGAACACTGGGGCAACTTACCGCACATTCTGCTTGTTGTAATGATGTTTATCGGTGCGTGCGCAGGGTCGACCTCAGGCGGTGTCAAGATAGACCGAGTGGTCTGCCTTTGGAAAAATTCAGTCAACGAGCTGAAGCGCTGTATATATCCTAACCATATACTTCCAGTCAATTTCAACGGTCGCACTGTGGAGCCTGAAGTAATCAACAAGGTAGGGGGTTTCATGGCCTTCTATATCGGAGTGATTGTGGTAGGCGTGGTGGTGCTCGCCGCGTGTGGCATAGCTCCCATGGAGGGGCTTTGGGCCTCGATGTCGTGTGTGAGCAACACCGGAGCAGAAGTGTCCATTCCCGGCTGCATCGACAGCTACGCAGCCCTTCCGGCTGTAGGCAAATGGACGCTGACGCTACTGATGCTCACAGGCCGTCTGGAAATCTTCACGGTGCTGGTGCTCCTTCTGCCGGGATTCTGGCGAAAATGACAGACACATCGATTCAGCAACCCGCAGCTCGATCTCCGCTCTCTCGAAATTACGCTCTTAAGCAAAAGATATTACTATGAGATTCAGATTATTATATAAAACAGAAGCATTTAGCAGACTGACACGACATGCCCGGCGGTGGATTGTGGCTGTCACAGCCATGGTAGCCATCTCGTTCGGACAGCAGGCCACGTCGGCCGAACTGACCTTCGAGACACCCCGGGAACAGGCCATAGCCATCGATGCACCCTCAACCACCGGGCTGGAGAAAGTGTATGTGCTGGCTACTGCGGAAGGTGTGCGAGCCAAATTTACAGCCGATTCGCCGGCTGCTGCAATGACCGTGCGCTGGAAGCGCTTCGGAATGCTCGGCGGAGGGTATGCCGAGGACGTCGCCTCATCCGTATCAGGCCGCGAAAGCTATATCGACCTGTCGGCCATAATCTCCGAATCCGGCATGGGCTACATCGTGGAGAGCGCCGGGCGCCAATATTGCTTCTGGATAGTGAATTACGCCGCTCAGCCCTGCACGCTCGGCAATCTGACCATCGACCGGGAGCAGAGCGAGTGCGACCGCACGGCTCTGCATTTCGAGGGGTCGGCTCCGCGAATCATCTATTATAGCATCAACGGAGTAGGGCAGACGCTGTCGCGCCAGATGGAAGTAACCTACAATTCGCTGGTTTTCAACGAAGAAGCACAGCTATGGGAACAGACCGCCATCACCGAGAGCCTCGACTATGCCGACGAGACCGTCAGAGTGCCTGCCGCCTTATGCCAGACAGAGTACACGCTCCACAACGACCGCTTCCAGCGCCAGTGGGGTCACGATGCGGAGGTGTCGACCCAGTCGGAGATGCCCAAGACCATCGGAGTGCGCACATCGGCCAAGCAGACATCACGCTCCAACGACAACGAGCAGCGCGAGGAAGGATCGGTCCTTGGCGGCAGCGGTCCGGTAGAGATTACGTTTACCGCCGAGGTTACCGATGCAGTGATTTTCCGGGAATGGCAATTCGCCACCGACCGCGAGTTTGACATCATCGACCTGCGGATTCAGGAGAATGAGGTGCGCCACACCTTCCGCGACTACGGACATACCTACGTGCGCTTCGTGGCAGGCAACGACGATAATACGTGCACATATTACAGCGAAGTATACGAAGTGTACATCGGCGAGTCACGTCTGCTTTGCCCCAACGCCTTCTCGCCCTACGGCAGTGAAGGGGTGAACGACGAATGGAAGGTATCGTACAAGTCGATTATCGATTTCGACTGTCATATTTTCAACCGCTGGGGACAGGAGATGATCCATCTGACCGATCCCTCGCAGGGATGGGACGGAAGGTACAAAGGAAAACTTGTGCCGGCAGGTGTTTATTATTATGTGATACGCGCCACGGGTACCGACGGACAGGAATACAAGCTCTCCGGCGATATCAATATCCTTAAATATGAGGACAAGCGCGGCTACAGTAATAATCCAGTGACACCAGCTAAAGCAAACCTATGACATCTCTTTCAAAACTCCTGCCTGCGGCAATTCTCACCATTGCCGTCTTCGCAGCAATCCCATCCCAAGCCACTACCTCCCACCATAAGCAGGGACCGGCATATTCCGTAAACCAGTCGACCGGAATTCCACCCACACCCAATCCGCCTACACCCAAGAAGGTGACGTTTGCGGGCGAGACCCACGATATGGACCGTCTGGACAAATATGAGCGTCTCGACCGAGAGATTACGCAGATGACCTATTCGCACGCCTCAACCCTGCTTATGCTAAAGCGCGCCAACCGGGTATTTCCCGTGATAGCGCCCATTCTGAAGGCTAACGGAGTGCCTACCGATCTGGTATACCTTGCCGCCATTGAGTCGACGCTCAATCCGAGGGCCTATTCTTCGGCCAAGGCAGCCGGCATCTGGCAGTTCATGCCCGCCACGGCCAAGCAGTACGGGCTGCAGGTGGATGATAATGTAGACGAGCGCTACAACCTCGAGAAAGCCACTGCTGCAGCTGCACGCTATCTGCGTCAAGCTTATGAGAAATACGGCAATTGGGAATCGGCCATGGCCTCGTACAACGGCGGTCAGGCACGAATCACCAGCGAAATATCCGCCCAGCAAGAGCCCTCGGCGTTCGATCTCTACCTGGTAGAGGAGACGCAGCGTTATCCCTATCGTGTGTTTGCCGCCAAGACCATCATAGAGAATCCGAAGAAATACGGATTTCATCTGCTGGCCGATCAGTTTTATGCTCCTTACAATGCCGAACCGGTGACAGTCACAGAGACAATCGACGACCTGCCGACATGGGCCAGGGAGCACGGTACAAACTATTCGATGCTGCGCGAGCTGAACCCCTGGCTGCGGTCGAAAACCCTCCCCGTAGCCGCCGGGAAAAGCTACACAATAAAAGTGCCCAAAGGTTCGTTAAAGAAATCCGACCATAAGCTGACAAAGAAGCATCTGTACAATCCCAACTGGGTGGAGTGAGCCTCGCCGACGAGCGCTCACTGCCGCCTGCGAGAACTGAATCAACATCAGAATAATGAAGAGTAAAAAAGATACAACGCCCCCCAAAACGACATCCCAAACGAAGGCCCCGGCTGCCGAAACTTCGGAACCCAAAGCTGAGGAACTGACCATGGCTAAGCCATGCCTGGAAGTGATCGGAGCGAGGGTCCACAACCTTAAGAATATCGACGTAGAGATTCCTCACGGGTCGCTGAGCGTCATCACCGGTCTGAGCGGCAGCGGCAAGTCGTCGCTGGCGTTCGACACCATATACGCAGAAGGTCAGCGCCGCTATATCGAGACCTTCTCATCCTACGCGCGCAATATGCTCGGAAATCTGGAGCGCCCCGACGTGGACAAGATTTCCGGTCTGGCGCCTGTGATAGCCATTGAGCAGAAAACCATCAACCGCAACCCGCGAAGCACCATAGGCACCACCACGGAGGTCTACGACTTCCTGCGTCTGCTGTTCGCCCGCATCGGACAGGCCCGCAGCTATCTGTCGGGCAAACAGATGGTGAAATACACTGAAGAGAAGATAGTCGACATGATTCTTGACCGCTACGACGGGAAGAAAATCTACATACTGGCGCCGATGGTTCAGAACCGCAAGGGCCACTACAAGGAGCTGTTTGAACAGCTGACCAAGAAGGGGTACCTGAATGTGCGCATCGACGGCGATATGCGCGAAATCACTCCCGGGCTTAAGCTTGACCGATACAAGAACCATTCCATCGAGCTGGTGGTCGACAAGCTGAAAGTGTCGCGCAAGGACGACCGGCGTCTGCGCGATTCTGTGGCTGACGCCATGCACCGAGGCGGCAAACAGCTGATGATTGCTGACCTTGACTCGGGCGAAACGACCCACTATTCGCAGCAACTGATGGACCCCGACACCGGTCTGAGCTACCGCGAGCCGGCACCCCACAACTTTTCGTTCAACTCGCCGCTGGGCGCCTGCGAGCGCTGCAAGGGGTTGGGTACGGTGAATATCATCGACCGCGGCAAGCTCATCCCCGACGAGAAGAAATCGATAGCCCAGGGCGGCATCGTTCCGCTCGGGAAGCAGCGCAATACTATGATATTCTGGCAGATATCTGCCATATGCGAAAAGTATGGCTGCACACTCGACACCCCAATCGGCGCTCTGCCCGAGGAGGCTGTCAACGACATACTCAACGGCACTAACGAGCGGCTTCACATCAAGTCGGAGTCAAACTCCATAGCCAACTATTTCCACTCGTACGAGGGGATAGTGAAATATATCGAGATGCAGGCCGACGAAGAGGCCGGAACCGAGGCCCAGCGCTGGAGCGAGAAATTCTACTCGCGTCAGGTGTGCCCCCAGTGTCACGGCGACCGCCTCAACCGCGAGGCGCTCCATTTCTTTGTCGACGGGAAGAATATCGCCGAACTTTCCCGTCTTGATATCACTGACCTGCTCGAATGGTCGCGCACGGTAGAAGCACGGCTCGACGAGAGGTCGCGCACCATCGGCTCAGAGATAATCAAAGAGATACGCTCAAGGCTGGCATTCCTGGTGGATGTCGGACTTGGCTATCTGGCGCTCAGCCGCAATTCAGCCACGCTGTCGGGCGGCGAGAGCCAGCGCATACGTCTGGCTACGCAGTTGGGCTCGGAGCTGGTGAATGTGCTTTATATCCTCGACGAGCCTTCAATCGGCCTTCATCAGAGCGACAACCGACGGCTGATCGACTCGCTCAAGCGCCTGCGCGATGCCCACAATTCGATAATCGTAGTGGAACACGACAAGGACATGATGCTTGAGGCTGATTACATCGTGGATATCGGTCCGAGGGCCGGACGCAAGGGCGGGGAAGTGGTGTTTCAGGGCACTCCGAAGCAGATGCTTGCCACCGACACCCTGACGGCCAACTATCTGAACGGATGCGTATGCATCCCCGTCCCATCCGAACGCCGCAAGGGGAACGGCAAGACGCTCGAACTGCGCGGATGCACCGGCAACAATCTGCGCGACGTGGATTTCCGCCTGCCGCTCGGCACTTTCACGTGTGTCTGCGGAGTGTCAGGGAGCGGCAAGTCGTCGCTTGTCAACGCTACGCTACAGCCCATACTTTCCCAGAAGTTTTACCGTTCGCTCGAAGAGCCGCTGCCGTATCGCGAGATAGTGGGCGATGACCAGATAGACAAGATTGTCACCGTCGACCAGTCGCCGCTGGGGCGCACTCCACGCAGCAATCCGGCCACATATACCGGTCTGTTCTCCGACATACGCTCTCTGTTCGTCGGGCTGCCTGAGGCTAAAATCCGCGGATATAAGCCCGGAAGGTTCTCATTCAATGTGTCAGGCGGCCGCTGCGAAGTGTGCAAAGGCAACGGCTACAAGACCATCGAGATGAATTTCCTGCCCGATGTGCTTGTACCATGCGAGGCATGCGGCGGCAAGCGCTACAACCGTGAGACCCTGGAGGTTAGATTTAAAGGAAAATCCATTGCCGATGTGCTGGATATGACTATCAATCAGGCAGTAGAATTCTTTGCTCATCAGCCTAAGATACTGAAGAAGCTGAAGATACTTCAGGAGATAGGGTTAGGCTACATTAAGCTGGGACAGCCCTCGTCGACCTTGTCGGGTGGAGAAAACCAGCGCGTGAAGCTGGCCACAGAGCTGGCAAAGCGCGATACAGGCAAGACGCTCTATGTGCTTGACGAACCCACCACAGGGTTGCATTTCGACGACATCAAAACCCTGCTGGGAGTGCTCAACCGACTGGTGGACAAGGGGAACACCGTGCTGGTGATCGAGCATAATCTCGACGTGGTGAAATCGGCTGATTATGTGGTGGATATGGGTCCTGCCGGAGGAAAGAACGGCGGCCGCATCATCGCCGTGGGCACGCCGGAGGAAGTAGCAGCCACCGATTCGCCCACGGCTCCCTTCCTGCGCGAAGAGCTGAAGCAGACAAGATAACCCTTTGGCTCTGATTGCCCGTGGCATTGAGGTTCAGCATGAAATGCATGAAAGGTTAGTCCTTTAATCCTTTAGTTGACAAATATTTGTTTGATTAGGGATAAAATCACAATTTTAGTCTAAAAGAGAATCAGATATTGCAATGCCAAATTGCCATCACCTCGGCTATCGCCTGAACGAGAAGCTCAGAAAGCAGAATTTTTAATATTACTGTTTAGCGGACAGTAATAATTTAAATAGTTAAAATCCGGCGCATGTCGGGTAAACGCTTCGGCTGATAGCCGGAAGGCGATTCCACACGTCAGGCAAAACGTCTATTATTAAATAACATTTGGTCGCAGAGAAAATCTCTACGACCAAGCGCTATTGACAGATTTTAACTTTGCTGCAGGCTTTCCCCCGGTTAGGAAATGCTGACTATTTGGGCAAAATGACCGTTGGATCGGGGCAGGCGTTGGGGAGCGGAGTCAGATGGTAGGATACAACGCGGCCATCGCGCCAGGTGAGGTCGAGGGTGTGGCCTGTGCGTGTGCGCAGCCCTTTGACAGAGCCGGAATCCCACTGCTTGGGGAGAGCCGGCAGGAGTGTGACAGACGTAGGGGTCGACTGCACCAGCATCTCTGCAACGCCGGCGCTTCCGCCGAAGTTGCCGTCGATCTGGAATGGGGTATGGGCGTCGAAGAGGTTGGGATACGTGCCGCCTCCGCGACGGCGATCCGGGCCTTTGTAGCCGTCGGGCGATACGTAGCGCAGCAGACGGCGATACATGGCGTAGGCCTTGTCAGCCTCGCGCAGACGGGCGCGCAGGTTGACGCGCCATCCGGCGCTCCATCCGGTGGTCTCAGAGCCTCGTATGTCGAGTGCTTTGGAGCAAGCAGCCGCGAGCTCGGGCGTAGCGTCCACCGAGATGTGGTGGCCCGGATAGAGGCCTATCATGTGGCTCTGGTGGCGATGATGGGGATCCTCATCGGGGTAGTTGAGATACCACTCCTGAAGGGCGCCGTCGGGACGTATCTGATATTTCTGCAGGCGTGGCAGGGCGGCGTAAATCTCTGCCACAAGTTCGCTGTCGCGACCAAGCTCCACGGCGGCGTCGCGGGCATCAGTGAGACATTCGCGGATGAGAGCCATGTCGGAAGCCGAACATTTCATAGTGGGCCATGAATGGCCGTCGGGAGCCTTGAAGCTATGCTCAGGCGATGTGGAGGGGGAGGTGATCAGCGTACCGTCGCTGTCGATGAGCCAGCCGAGGCAGAATTCAGCCGCACCTTTGAGCGCGGGATAGTGAGCCTCAAGCTGGGCGCGGTCGCGGTTGAAGAGCCATGCCTCCCAGATGTGGGTAGCCATCCAAGCGCCGCCCATGGGCCAGTTGGCCCACTGCGGATTGTCGTTGCCTTCGCCGATCATGTTGGCCATAGCCCACATGTCGGTGTTATGGCCGAGACACCATCCGCGGTCGACACCGCACTGGGTGCGCGCCGCATGGCGTCCGGCACGCTGAAGATTGTCGACGAAGCCGAGCAGCGAATGGTGCATCTCAGAGAGATTGGTCAGCTCGGCGCCCCAGTAGTTTTCTTCGGCGTTGATATTGGTGGTATAATCGGAGCTCCACGGCGGGAGCATCTGCTCGTTCCAGAGCCCCTGCAGGTTGGCAGGTACGCCCGGAGTCTGCGAACAGGAGATGAGCAGATAGCGGCCAAACTGGAAATACAGCTCTTCGAGGTCGGGGTTGATGTCGGAGTTGTCGCAATAGCTGAGCAGCTGGCGGTCGGTGGTCAGAGCGGCTATCTCGGGAGCGGTTGCGCCCAGGTCGAGGCTCACGCGGTCGAACAGCTGGCGATAGGCCTTCTCTGCCCGGCTTTGCAGCTCGCTCCATGAAAGTCGGGAGGCCTTGTCGATGCGGCTCTGTGCCAACGACTTATAATCGCGCCCATCGTTCACGGGGTCGCGGTCGTAGCCGTTGAAACTCGTCACGTTGGTAATCAAAACCGTCGCCTCCTTGCATCCGTTGAGCCGTAGAGTGCTTCCCTGAGCTGTCACCTTCCCTTTGGGGGCGATGACCTTCAGGATGGTGCGGAAGTGGATGCCGCGCGAGGGGTCGTAGCGGAACGATTTTTCGGCCTCGTGGGAGTAGCCCGGTTTGGAGGTGTAGGCTGCGTACCCGTCGGCTGTAATCTCGTCGGCCGTGGCTGCGAACTCTACAGTGGGGATTTTACTTTCGAGCGACAGGGTGGCGTAGATCCCCTTCGGATCGGAGATGCGAAGAGCAATCACAGAGTCGGGCATGGAGGCGAACACCTGCGAAGTGCGTTCGCCTGAGCGCGTGGTGGCCAGAGCCCGGGAGATGTCGAGAGTGCGCTCATAAGTGGCAGACGGCGAGGCCGGTTCGGGGGTGCCGTTGCGGTCGGTAAAAGCGATGCGCAGAGTGCCGAGCGGCTGATAATTCTGGGCGTAATGGCCCTGAAGAGTGCGCTGCAGGGAGTCGGCCAGAGCGTAATTCTCCACGTCGAGGGCGGTGCGGATAGCCTCGATGACAGGCCGCGGGTCGGGGCGGTCGGCGAGGGGATCGGGCTCGCCGGTCCAGAGCGTGATGTCGTTGAGCGATACTTTTTCGACGGAGTCGCGGCCATAGACCATGGCGCCGAGGTTGCCGTTGCCGATAGGAAGGGCTTCCTCGAAATATTTTGCCGGAAGGTCGTAGCGCAGCGTCAGATTGCCGGCCAGAGCCGTCGGGACTGAGGCCACAGAGGCCAAAAGCATGAGCAGATGCAGGGATTTCATGGCTAAAAGGTAAGGTGGAATGATCGGTTGTAGGCCTGGGACGAGGCCTAAGGACCCGGCCTTAAAAGGAAGCCGGCTCCACCATGGGTTAGCCCATAGCAGAGCCGGCTGGAAATTCTCAATCAGAGGCCTTGGAGGGGATTCAGGCCTTGTAGAGCGGCATTTCCCCGGGAGTAACAGTCGAGATGAAAGCCGAATGCTTCTCAACGTCGGCTGCGGCGAGGTTGACGTAGACCTTGGCGCTGCGTTTGAGCGAGTCGCTTTCGTAGCGTGTGGAGTCGGTCAGCAGCAGGTAGCTCATCACTACGTCGCCGGCCATTTCCACGAGGTGACGGGCCATGAAGTCGGTGTAGGCCTGGTCGTTGGTCTCATGGACAGCCTTGACGGCGGCATTGTATTTCTCAACCATCTTCTCGACGATAGCCTTCTGGGCTTCCAGCTCGGGAGCGATGTCCATGGCGGCATAGGTGTCGATAAGCTGATTGTAGGTGCCGGTGAAGACGTGGCGGATTGCAGCCACCACCTGCAGCTGGGTCGTACCCTCATAGATGGAGGTGATGCGGGCGTCGCGGTAGATGCGCTCGCAGGCGTAATCTTTCATGAAGCCCGAGCCGCCGTGGATCTGGATGCAGTCGTAGGCGTTCTGGTTGCAATATTCCGAGCTGAGACCCTTGGCAAGCGGGGTGCAGGCGTCGGCCAGCTTGTTGTAGAGCTTCATCTCCTGACGCTCTTCGGGAGTGAGCGAGCGCTCGCGGGCGATGTCTTCGTAAGCTTTGTAGAGGTCGACGTAGCGCGAGGTCTCATAGAGCAGGCAGCGCGTGGCGTCGAGTTTGGCTTTCATAGTGGCGAGAATCTCCTGCACGGCGGGAAATTCTACGATGGCTTTGCCAAACTGTTTGCGGTCGTTGGCATAGGCCAGAGCTTCGCGGTAGGCGATTTCGCTTACGCCGACGCTCTGGGCGGCGATGCCGAGGCGGGCGCCGTTCATCAGAGCCATCACATATTTGATAAGACCCAGACGGCGCGAGCCGCAAAGTTCGGCCTTGGCGTTTTTGTAGACGAGTTCGCATGTAGGCGAGCCCTTGATGCCGAGCTTATTCTCGATGCGGCGCACGTTGACGCCTCCCTGACGCTTGTCGTAGATGAACATCGACAGGCCGCGGCCGTCTTTTGTGCCGCTCTCAGAGCGGGCGAGCACCAGATGGATGTCGGCGTCGCCGTTGGTGATGAAGCGCTTCACGCCGTTGAGCACCCATGTGCCGTCGGGCTGCTCGGTGGCTTTGAGCATTACCGACTGGAGGTCGGAACCGGCATCGGGCTCGGTGAGGTCCATCGACATGGTTTCACCCTGACATACGCGCGGGATGTATTTTTCGCGCTGCTCCTCGTTGCCGAATTCGTAGAGAGTTTCGGCGCAGTCTTGCAGGCCCCAGAGGTTTTCGAAGCCGGTGTCGGCGCGGCTGACGATGTCGGCAGCCATGATGTAGGGGGTGATGGGGAAGTTGAGGCCACCGAAGCGGCGGGGCATGGCCATGCCCATGAGGCCGGCCTTGCGGCAGGCTTCGAGGTTCACCTGAGTGCCGGGGGCATAGGTTACGCGGCCGTTGGCCACTGTCGGGCCGTCATGGTCGACGCTTTCAGCGTTGTCGGCGATGGTGGTGCCGCAGAGGTCGCCCACGATTTCAAGCACACGGTTGTAATTGTCCATGGCGTCGTCGAAATCTACGGGAGCGTAGTCATAATCTTTCGCATCGGCGTAGTCGCGCTCTTTGAGAGCCACGATTTTACGCATCAGCGGGTGCTGCAGATGCAGCTTCAGGTCGGGATTGTCTGTATAGAAGTTAGCCATAGCCGTGAATGCTTATTTGGAGTTTTTCTTATAATATTTGATGAGTTTGGGCACCACATCTTCGTAATTGCCGGTGATTACATAGTCGGCGATAGCGTTGATGGGAGCGTTGGGGTCGGAGTTGATCGAGATGATGATCGAGCTCTCCTTCATGCCGGCGATATGCTGGATCTGGCCCGAGATGCCGCAGGCGATGTAGAGTTTCGGACGTACTGTGACGCCGGTCTGGCCGATCTGGCGGGCATGCTCGGTGAAACCGGCATCCACAGCTGCGCGGGTTGCGCCCACTTCGGCGCCCAGAGTATCGGCGAGCTGGAAGAGGAGGTCGAAGCCCTCTTTGGAGCCTACGCCGTAGCCGCCGGCCACGATGATGGGGGAGTTCTTGATATTGATTTTCGACTTTTCGATATGGCGGTCGATGATTTCAACCACGAAGTCGGTATCGGCAACGTATTTCTTGGGGTCGAGGTTGACGACTTCACCTTTGTGGGCGGGGTCAAACACCTCTTTCTTCATTACACCTTCGCGCACTGTGGCCATCTGCGGACGGCAGTCGGGGTTGACGATGGTGGCCACGATGTTGCCGCCGAATGCGGGGCGGATCTGATAGAGGAGGTTGGTGTATTCCTTGCCTGTCTTGGGGTCGGTATGGTCGCCGATTACCAGCGAGGTGCAGTCGGCGGTAAGACCCGAATGGAGGCATGAGGATACGCGCGGACCCAGGTCGCGGCCGATGCAGGTGGCGCCCATGAGGGCGATCTGAGGCTTGATCTCCCTGAAGAGGTTGATCAGCACGGCAGCGTGGGGATTGGAGGTATAGGGGTAGAGGCGCGGGTCTTCCACTTTGTAGACCGTGTCGGCGCCGTAGGGGAAGAGCTGGTTCTCAACGCCGTCGAGCTTGTCGCCTATTACGATGGCCTCAAGTTTGACACCCAGTTCGGAGGCGAGCTGGCGTCCTTTGGTGAGGAGTTCGAGGCTGACATCGGCAACTTTGCCTTCGTCAAACTCGCAATATACTATGAGATTGTTTTTATCTGACATGATTGGATGTTATGCTATGTTCAGTAGTGAGGGAGTTTGCTGCGGCATTAGCCGATGGTGTGGTTGGCGATAAGAGTCTTGATGAGGTTTTCAATCTGCTCATCGTTGTTTTCGAGCACCAGATTCTCCTTGGCGGAGAACACCACGTTTTCGATGGCTTTCACCTTAGTGGGCGAGCCGGCCAAACCGATCTGGGCTGGGTCAGCTTCCACGAAGGCTGCGCCCCACTCTTTGAGCTGCAGGTCGGGATTGGCGTCGACCATGGCCTGCTGAGCCTCGGAGAGCTTTGCTTTTTCAGAGGGGGAGGCTGCGCGTTTGAACTTCATCACGCGGCGGGCGTTGCGCGGGCGGCATTCGGCAGCGGTGCCGTTGACGGTGACAACGCAGGGGAGCGGAGCCTTAACAGTCTCCACACCCGACTCCAGGCGGCGGCGGATGGTGATTTTGCCGTCTTTGACGTCAAGAATCTCTTCGGCGTATGTGACCTGAGGCAGGCCGAGCTTCTCAGCTACCTGAGGACCCACCTGGGCCGTATCGCCGTCGATAGCCTGACGGCCGCAGAGCATAATGTCGATTTTACCCATCTTCTTGATGGCCTGAGCCAGCGAGTAGGAAGTGGCGAGGGTGTCGGCACCGCCTAATGCGCGGTCGGTCAGAACTATACCGGTATCGGCGCCGCGGAACATGGCTTCGCGGATTACCTCGGCGGCGCGGGGCAGACCCATGGTGAGCATGGTGACGGTCGAACCGGGGAACGCATCTTTCAGGCGCAGAGCCTGCTCAAGGGCGTTGAGATCTTCGGGGTTGAAGATGGCGGGGAGGGCGGCGCGATTGATAGTGCCGTCTTCCTTCATGGCATCTTTTCCCACATTGCGGGTGTCGGGCACCTGCTTTGCGAGAACAACGATGTTTAAACTCATAATCAGTTATTGGTTGATGATTAATATTTGCAAGGTCGGATACGTATTGGCTTAAAATTTTAAATCAATCAAGCTACAATACCTTTTTCTACGATGCAAATTTACTCAAAATCCGCTATAACGACAAATAATAAGCCAAAAAACCCAATTTCTATCCTGTGAGCCAAATTGGAGACAGAGCAAGGGGCGGGGAGACCAAGAATGGAATGAAGCAAGGGCGAGGTGATAAAAGTTGCCCCGGGGTGCGGTGGGTAGCCCGGGGCAAGATCAGATGCAGGGATGTCTGAGAATCTGAGAGCAGGTGAGTCTAAGAGGCGCGTAGTGGTTTTGTTACTATTCCGGCTCTTAGAGGCGGGTTGATATTTGTTGCTATTCCGGCTCTAAGAGACGGGGTTAGGGGATCAGGACTTTGGTGGCTTTGGAGCCGCGGCGCTCGATGTAGATGCCGTGGGCGGGGTTGGCCACGCGGATGCCCTGCAGATTGTAGTATTCGGCGGGAGCATCGGCCTGAGGTGCACCGATGGTGGCGGAGAGCATCTGCACGCCGCTCATAAGCTGAGGTCTGGGCGAGATCTGTTGAGGGGAATCGTCAGGGATGACAACCTGATCGTTGGTGGCCGTGGCGGCGAAAATGCCGATAACAGCCGCTGTGAGCACTGTGTAGAGTTTTTTTATAAGGTTATAATGGATATTAATTAGATTTGAATGAAAAAATCGTATCTGAATGGTATATAGTGATCGGAAATAGCTTATGAATGGAATATTTCAACCGATTGATGAATGGTATATTTGCAAAGGTATGCATTATGCGGTGATTCGGCAAACTGCTTTGTGTTAAAACATAGGGAGATAGCGCAGAGGGTTACCGATTTAGCAATAATCAACAGTTGTTTCGCGTAAATGTTAATTATTACTTTGCTGAAGACGCATTTAGAGCCGTTAACATATATTGTAGAACCGGCTCTTAAAAAAACGGGATAGCGCCGATGATGACGCTATCCCGGAAATGGTCGTATGTTATGGTTGCTCCTTTAGTCGCGTTTGGATCCGTGAGCCTGAATCCAGCGGCGGGCGGCTACGAAGGCGTCAAGCCAGGGCGTAACGTCGTCGCGCAGACGCGAAGCAGGATAATATGCACACTGCCAGGGGAATATGGCGCGCTCCAGATGGGGCATCATGGCCAGATGGCGGCCGTCTTTCGACGCCAGAGCCGCTACAGCTCCGCGCGAGCCGTTGGGGTTGGCCGGATAGGAGGCGTAATTATAGCGAGCCACGATGTTATGATTCTTGAGCGAACCGGGAATCATGAAGCGACCCTCGCCGTGGGCTACCCATATACCGAGCTTCATACCCGAGAGGGCGCCGAGCATCACGCTGTTGTTTTGCGGAATGGTAAGGCCGACAAACTGCGATTCGAACTTGTGGGAGATATTGTGCTCCATGCGCACGCGGCCGGCGTCAGCCGGCGAGTCGATGGCGTCGGAGCCGTCGAGCAGTCCCAGTTCGATCATCAGCTGGCAGCCGTTGCATATGCCGAGCGAGAGCGTGTCGGGGCGGCTGTAGAAACGCTTCAGGGTAGCCTTGGCTGTATCGTTCCAGCGGAAACCGCTTGCCCAGCCCTTGGCCGAACCGAGCACGTCGCTGTTGGAGAATCCGCCGCAGAACACGATCATGCTGATATCGTCGAGCGTCTCGCGGCCGCTCATGAGGTCGGTCATGTGGACATCCTTCACGTCGAAACCGGCCAGATAAAGCGAATAGGCCATCTCACGGTCGCCGTTGACGCCCTTTTCGCGGATGATGGCGGCGCGTACGCCCGTGGGCTCATGGCGGTAGCTCAGGCCGCGCGAAGCCAGCGAGCCGGAGAATCTGGCGGGGATGGCATAGCGCAGAGGCTGCTTCTTATAGTTTTCAAAACGCATGGCGGCGCATTTGGCTCCGCTCTGCAGGCGGTCGAGCAGATACGACGGCTCGAACCATACATCGCGCAGATAGTCTACCTCAAGCAGACGCTTCGAGCAATTGTGGCTGATGACCATGACGCGTTCGGACTCCGGACGGGCCACAGCCACGAAGCGCAGACCGGCGGCGGAGAGCGTCTTCTCCACCGATGCGCGTTTTGCATCGTCGACCTGAATAAGCACGGCCGGATTCTCGGCGAAGAGGATCTTCACCAGATCGGTCTCGCCCAGAGCGGCGAAAGCGTCGGCGTCGAGCGTCAGGCCTCCGGCAGTGTTGGCGAAAAGCATCTCGAGCAGAGCCGTGACCATACCTCCGGCCGATACATCGTGGAGGGCCAGCAGTTTGCGGTCGTTGACCAGCTTCTGCACGGCAGCGAAGGCGCGCTTGAAGTATTCTGCATCCTTCACCGTCGGGACGTCGGATCCTACGGCGTTGAGCGTCTGAGCCAGAGCCGAGCCTCCCAGGCGCAGGGCGTCGGAAGAGAAGTCGATATAATAGATCTGCGACTTGGCGCGGCGAACCATCACCGGTGACACTACAGAGCGCACATCCTTGGTTTCGCCTGCGGCCGAGATAATCACCGTGCCGGGCGCGAACACCTTGCGGTCGCCGTATTTCTGAGTCATCGACAGCGAGTCCTTGCCCGTGGGGATATTGATGCCCAAATCGATAGCGAAGCGGCTGCAAGCCTCTACGGCGCGGTAGAGCGCGGCATCCTCGCCCTGATTCTTGCAGGGCCACATCCAGTTGGCGCTCAGCGAGACGCTCTTCAGCCCGTCGGCCAGCGGAGCGCCTACGATATTGGTAAGTGCTTCAGCAATAGCCATTACCGAGCCCTTGGCAGAGTCGGCTAAAGCTATCTGCGGGGCATGGCCGATGGAAGTGGCGATGCCGGAACGGCCTGTATAGTCCATGGCCACCACGCCGCAGTCGCTCAGAGGGAGCTGAATCTCGCCCTGACACTGCTGACGCGCCACGCGGCCCGTCACAGAGCGGTCGACCTTGTTGGTGAGCCAGTCCTTGCATCCTACCGACTCCAGCGAGAGAACGGAAGTGACGTAGTCGGCTATTTTTGCGGCGTCGAACCCGGCGTTTTTGAATTCGAGACTGACGGTAGAGTCGCGCATCACCGTCTTTGGAGAGTTGCCGAACATGTCGGCCATCTTCAGGTCGATAGGTTTGCGGCCTTTGGAGTCGGCGAATACGAAGCGGTGGTCGCCCGTGGTCTCGCCCACGACATACATCGGGGCGCGCTCGCGCTGAGCCACACGCTCCACATATGGGATATCGTCGGCTTTCACCACGAAGCCCATGCGCTCCTGGCTCTCATTTCCGACTATCTCCTTGGCCGACAGAGTCTTGTCGCCAACGGGGAGGGCATCCATGTCGATGCGTCCACCGGTGGCTTCCACAAGCTCTGACAGGGCGTTGAGATGACCTCCGGCGCCATGGTCGTGGATGGAAATCACGGGGTTGGAGTCGCTTTCGGCCAGAGCGCGGATCACGTTGGCCACGCGCTTCTGCATCTCGGGGTTGGCGCGCTGCACGGCGTTGAGCTCGATGGCGTTGGCGTACTGGCCCGTCTCAACCGAGGAGACAGCGCCGCCGCCCATGCCGATGCGGTAGTTGTCGCCGCCCATCACCACTACTTTCTCTCCGGCCTCCGGCTCACCCTTGATGGCATCGCGGCTGGCTGCGTAGCCCACGCCGCCGGCCAGCATTATCACTTTGTCGTAGGCGTACATACGGCCGTTCTCATCGTGTTCGAACGTCAGCACAGAGCCGCAGATCAGCGGCTGGCCGAATTTGTTGCCGAAGTCGCTGGCGCCGTTGGAGGCCTTGATGAGGGTCTCCGCAGGGGTCTGATAGAGCCATACGCGCGGGTTCATCATCAGTTCCCAGCGGTGAGCTTCGCTCAGGCGCGGGTAGGAGGTCATGTAGACAGCCGTGCCGGCCAGAGGGAGCGATGCGCGTCCGCCGCCGAGACGGTCGCGGATCTCACCGCCCGTACCAGTGGCTGCGCCGTTGAATGGTTCTACGGTGGTGGGGAAATTATGGGTTTCGGCTTTGAGCGAGATGACGGTGTCGACATCCTTGACCTCGAAATAGTCGGGGCGGTCGGGGTTGGTCGGGTAGAACTGCTCTATGGCCGGGCCCTCGACGAAGGCCACATTGTCTTTGTAGGCCGACACCAGAGAGTTGGGATTCTCCTGCGAGGTGCGCTTGATGAGCTTGAAAAGCGACAGAGGTTTCTCTTCGCCGTCGATGACAAAAGTGCCGTTGAAGATCTTATGGCGGCAATGCTCCGAGTTGACCTGCGAGAAACCGAACACTTCGGAATCCGTCAGCGGGCGGCCGAGCTTCTTGGCCAGCGAGTCGAGATAAGCCTCCTCGTCGGCGCTGAGAGCCAGACCTTCAGAGAGATTGTAGGCGTGGATGTCGGAGATCTCCACAATGGGTTCGGGCTTGCGGTCGACGGTGAACACGCGGCTGTTGAGTCCGTCGGGATAGAGGCGCAGAAGCATGCGATCGTAGACCGGCTCCTGACCGGCAGCCACGCGGTGGAACTGCTCGATGCGGGTGATACCGGTCAGATCCATATTCTGGGCGATTTCTACAGCATTGGTGCTCCAGGGGGTGATCATCTCGCGGCGCGGGCCTATGAATGTACCCTTCACCGAAGTGGCGTTCAGAGGGCGGGCGCCGGAGAAGGCCCATGAAAGTTTTTCACGCTCCGCGTCGGAGAGACGGTGGTCGGTTTCTACGGCATAGACCGTGTCCGAGCCCAACTTGAAGTATTGAACCATGAGAATGTGTGGGGGAAGATGATTGGATGTATGTGGTACGGTTGAATTATCGGGGTAAAAACGAGCGCAGCCGCCCCGGAGGCGGGACAGCTGCACACAGAGGTTCATATTTCCTGACCGGCGGGGGCATAGAGCCGCGCTTTAGCGGCGGCCACCTTTTCGTCAGTTATGTAGTCGTCGTAGTCCATCATCTTGTCGATGATGCCGCGGGGAGTCAGCTCGATGATGCGGTTGCAGACCGTCTGGATAAACTCGTGGTCATGGCTTGAGAGCAGGATGTTGCCCTTGAAGCTCTGGAGCGTATTGTTGAAGGCCTGAATGGATTCGAGGTCGAGATGGTTGGTGGGGGAGTCGAGCACCATGGTGTTGGCGTTGCGGAGCATCATGCGTGCGATCATGCACCGCATCTTTTCTCCACCGGAGAGCACGGAGGCTTTCTTCAGCACCTCTTCGCCGGAGAAAAGCATCTTGCCCAGGAACCCCTTGAGGTAGATCTCGCTGGAGTCGGAAGAGAACTGGCAGAGCCAGTCGACCAGGTTGATGTCGGTATTGAAGAACTCCGAATTGTCGAGCGGGAGGTAGGCCGTGGTGATGGTCTGGCCCCAGTCGTAGGTGCCGGCGTCGGGTTTGCGGTGGCCGGTTATGATTTCGAACAGGGCTGTCATGGCTCGCGGGTCGTGGCTGAGGAAAGCCACCTTGTCGCCCTTCTCAATCTGGAAGTTGACGTCTTCGAAGAGCACTTCGCCATCGACCGAGGCCTTGAGGCCGTGGACTTCGAGAATCTTGTTGCCCGGTTCGCGCTCCGGAGTGAAGATGATGCCCGGATAGCGGCGCGACGACGGCTGAATCTCCTCGATGTTGAGCTTTTCAAGCATCTTTTTGCGCGAGGTGGTCTGCTTGGATTTGGCCACATTGGCGCTGAATCGCTGGATGAACTCCAGCAGCTCCTTGCGCTTCTCTTCGGCCTTCTTGTTCTGTTGCTGCTGCTGACGCAGAGCCAGCTGCGACGACTCGTACCAGAAACTGTAGTTGCCGGCGAAGAGCGTCACCTTGTTATAGTCGATGTCGAGGGTATGGGTGCACACCGAGTCGAGGAAGTGTCGGTCGTGGCTGACCACGAGCACGGTGTTTTCAAATTTCGAGAGATAGTCTTCAAGCCAGGCCACGGTGTCGAGGTCAAGGTCGTTGGTAGGCTCGTCAAGAAGCAGATTGTCGGGGTTGCCGAAGAGCGCTTTGGCCAGGAGCACGCGCACCTTCTCGTTACCGGAGAGGTCGCGCATGAGCATCTGGTGGCGGTCTTCGCGGATGCCCAGACCCGAAAGCAGGGCAGCGGCGTCGGCCTCGGCGTTCCATCCTTCGAGCTCGGCGAATTTCTCTTCGAGTTCGGAGGCGCGTATGCCGTCAGCGTCGGAGAAGTCGGGCTTGGCGTAGAGCGCGTCCTTCTCCTGAATGATATCCCAGAGGACGGTATGACCCTGAAGCACAGTGTTAAGCACCGTACACTCGTCGAACTTGAAGTGGTCCTGTTCCAGCACGCTCATACGTTCGCCCGGGCCCATCGAGACAGTGCCGTGAGTGGGGCTGAGCTGGTCGGAGAGGATGCGCATAAGCGTGGATTTGCCTGCGCCGTTGGCTCCGATGATGCCGTAGCAGTTGCCTGGCGTAAATTTTAAATTAACATCCTGAAACAGTATCCTTTTGCCGAATTGTATGCCTAAGTTGTTGACAGCTATCATAATTGTTGGTCAGATTGGAAATCAGCCGCAAAGTTACGAATTTTTTTGCGAATAAACTCGTCGGCCAGCCGGATTTCCGGGGCTTTCAGCCCCAAATCCGATTCAAATGAAAAATCCGAGTGGTAAAATATAGGCAGGTGTTACTATGAAGGAAATTATTTCACCAGATATGGCAGGCGTCATTCCAAAGCTCAATATATCATATAATGCTATAAAGACGGCATATAAAGCCGGATCGACAAAATCTCGAACCGGCTCTTAAACTATAAAATCCCTCTATCAGGCGTAATGCTTGGGATATGTCGTGTTATGTCAGGGGTCTTCGGGGCGGGGCGTCAGTTGCCGAGCTCGGAGATGAATTTGATGCGCATCAGGCGGATCTCGTCTTCGGTGTATTCGGAGCCGAGCTCCTTGATGGCTGCGCCGAGGGCGTCGGTGTCGGCTTCCTTGAAATATTCGAAGATGTCTTCCTGATGGTCTTCGTCAATGACTTCGTTGATGAAATAGTTGATGTTGATTTTGGTGCCGGAATAGACGATGGCCTCGATTTCATCGAGCAGTTCGCTGAATTCCATGCATTTTGTGTTGGCGAGCTCATCGAGGTCGATTTTGCGGTCGATGGCCTGGATGATGGAGATCTTGATGCGGCTCTTGTTGGCCACTGAGCGCACGCGCAGGTCGGCGGGACGCTCGATTTCGTTCTCCTCCACGTGGGCTTTAATCACCTTGACGAATTCCTCGCCGTAGCGCTTGGCCTTGCCTGCGCCTACGCCGGGCACGTTCTGCAGTTCCTCGAGGCTGATGGGGTAGGTGGTGGCCATGGCTTCGAGCGAGGGGTCCTGGAAGATGACGTAGGGCGGGAGATTGTTCATCTTTGCCGTCTTCTTGCGGAGGTCTTTGAGGATGGAGTAGAGCTCGGGGTCGACGGCGCAGGCGGCGCCGCTCTTTACGGGCGTCTCCTCCTCGTCCTCGTTGAATTCGTTGTCCTCGACCATGCGGAACGAGGTGGGGTGTTTGATGAATTTTTCGCCTGCGGGGGTGAGTTTCACCAGACCGAAGTTTTCGATTTCGCGCTCGATGTATCCGCTGATGATAGCCTGGCGGATGAGCGAGTTGAGATAGCGGCGGTCGCTCTTGGGGAGCGAGCCGAACACGTCGAGGTCTTCGTGGTGGTAGCTGCGCACATCGTTGGTTTCGCGTCCGGTGACCACGTCGATAATATGTTCGGCTTTAAATTTATCCTTTAGTGCAGCGATGGTTTCCAATACGGCTGCCAGTTCGTCTTTAGCTTCCACGCTTTTCTTTGGGTTTAGACAGTTGTCGCAGTTCCCGCAGTTGTCGGCTGTGTACTCTTCTCCGAAGTAGTGGAGCAGGGTCTTACGGCGGCATACCGACGATTCGGCGTAGTGGGCCGTCTCAGCCAGAAGCTGTTTGGAGATTTCCTGCTCGGTGATGGGCTTGCCCTGCACGAATTTCTCCATCTTTTTGAGATCTTTGGCGGAGTAGAACGTCAGGCAGTGGCCTTCGCCACCGTCGCGGCCGGCTCGGCCGGTCTCCTGATAGTATCCTTCGAGCGATTTGGGCATATCATAGTGAATCACGTAGCGTACGTCGGGCTTGTCGATGCCCATGCCGAAGGCGATGGTGGCCACGATGACGTCGACCTGCTCGAGCAGGAAGGCGTCCTGATTGGCTGAGCGCGTGGTTGCATCCATGCCTGCATGATAGGGGAGAGCCTTGATATTGTTGAGCTTAAGCAGTTCGGCGAGCTCTTCTACTTTTTTACGGCTGAGGCAGTAGATGATGCCCGATTTGCCTTCGCGATTCTTGATGAACTTGATGATGTCGTGGTCGGTCTGCGACGTTTTGGGCCGTATCTCATAGTAGAGATTGGGACGGTTGAACGACGATTTGTAGACCACGGCGTCGCCCATGCCGAGGTTTTTCTGAATGTCATGCTGCACCTTGGGAGTGGCCGTGGCGGTGAGGGCAATCACCGGGCGCTGGCCTATCTCGTTGATGATAGGGCGGATGCGGCGGTATTCAGGCCGGAAATCGTGGCCCCACTCCGAGATGCAGTGGGCCTCGTCGACGGCATAGAACGATATGGGAACTGTCTTTAGAAATTCAATATTGTCTTCTTTGGTGAGCGATTCCGGGGCGACATAAAGCATCTTGGTTTTGCCTGAGAGGACGTCGGTTTTCACCTGGTCGATAGCGGCGCGATTGAGCGACGAATTGAGGAAGTGGGCGATGCCGTCGTCGGTGCTGAAGTTGCGCATGGCGTCGACCTGATTCTTCATCAGGGCGATCAGCGGGGAGATCACTATGGCCGTGCCTTCAGTCAGGAGCGAGGGGAGCTGATAGCAAAGCGATTTACCGCCGCCGGTGGGCATGAGCACGAACACGTCGTGTCCTTCGAGCAGCGAGAGCATGATCTCTTGCTGATTTCCTTTGAAGCTGTCGAAGCCGAAGTTTTGCTTGAGCGCTTGGGCGAGCTGCTGTTTTGTCGTCATGGTAATCGGGAGTGAGATGGTTGGTTGCAGTTATAGATAGGAGAGGGCGGAGCGGCCTGTGCCCGGGCTGATTCCGGGCCGGGGCCGTGTCCGATTCGGGAGCCTAAGCTTTAATCATCTCCTTGTTGGTTTCGAAGTAGCTTGATTCGAGTTTGGTGCGCACATAGTCGGGTGTGACGGTGAAGGTGCGCTTCTTCGAAGAGGGTAGCTCGTACATTGCGTCGATCATCACCGTCTCGACGATGGCGCGCAGACCGCGGGCGCCGAGTTTGTATTCGATAGCTTTGTCGACGATGGCGTCGAGGGTTTCGGGCTGGAAGGTCAGAGAGATACCGTCCATGGCGAAGAGCTTCTCATACTGGAGGGTGATGGCGTTTTTCGGCTCGGTGAGGATGCGGCGCAGGGCGTCGCGGTCGAGCGGTTCCAGATGTGTCAGGATCGGGAGACGGCCGATGATTTCAGGGATGAGGCCGAAGGATTTGAGGTCCTGCGGAGCCACATAAGCCAGATAGTTGTCGGCGTTGACGCGCTGACGCGAGGGGTCGGTGGAATAGCCTACCACATGGGTGTTGAGGCGATGGGCTATCTTGCGTTCGATGCCGTCGAAGGCACCGCCGCAGATGAAGAGGATGTTTTTGGTATCCACCGGAATCATGCGCTGCTCGGGGTGTTTGCGTCCGCCTTGGGGCGGTACGTTGACGACTGACCCTTCGAGAAGCTTCAGCAGGCCTTGCTGCACGCCCTCACCGCTGACATCGCGGGTGATCGAAGGGTTGTCGCCCTTGCGGGCTATCTTGTCGATTTCGTCGATGAAGACGATGCCGCGCTCGGCGCGGGCCACATCGTAGTCGGCCACCTGGAGCAGGCGCGTCAGCAGGCTCTCGATGTCTTCGCCCACATAGCCCGCCTGGGTGAGTACCGTGGCGTCGACTATGGTGAAGGGCACGTCGAGCAGGCGAGCTATAGTCTTGGCCAGCAGGGTTTTGCCCGTTCCAGTCGGGCCTACGAGCACGATGTTGCTCTTTTCGATGTCGACATCGTCATCGGTGGGCTGTTCCAGACGTTTATAGTGGTTGTAGACGGCCACCGACAGATAGCGCTTGGCGGCGTCCTGACCTATCACATACTGGTCGAGAAACTCGCAGATCTCCTTAGGTTTGGGAAGCGATTTGAGTTTTTCGCGGCTTTCTTCCTTGTCTACCGGGGCCTTCTTCTGCTGGTCGCCGAGGCCACGGGCCTGAGTGAGCAGGTCGTGGATCTGGTCGGCGCATTCGGCGCAGATGAAGGTGCCGGAGGTGATCGACGAGGGGATCAAAACTTCGCTCATGTCGGCCGGGCGGCCGCAGAACGAGCATGTTTCCATTTTTTTCTTTGCCATTCTTTACTGATTGGTTGCTATTTAGGCGTGGACGGCCTGCGGTCATTTGCTCTTGATGAGCACGCGGTCGATCATGCCGTAATCGAGAGCTTCCTGAGCTGTCATCCAGTAGTCGCGGTCGGAGTCGCGCTCCACTTTATCGAAAGGCTGGCCCGAATGGTCGGCGATGATGTGGTAGAGCTCCTTCTTGAGTTTCTGGATTTCGCGGGCAGTGATTTCGATGTCGGAAGCCTGACCCTGAGCGCCGCCCATGGGCTGATGGATCATTACGCGCGAATGCTGCAGGGCGAATCGCTTCCCTTTTTCGCCTGCCACGAGCAGGACGGCGGCCATGGAGGCAGCCATGCCGGTGCAGATGGTGGCCACATCGGACGATACGTACTGCATGGTGTCGTAGATGCCGAGACCTGCGTAGACCGAGCCGCCGGGGGAGTTGATGTAGATGGTGATGTCTTTGCCGGGGTCGGCCGAGTCGAGGTAGAGGAGCTGAGCCTGAACCACATTAGCCGAATAGTCGTTGACGTCGGTGCCCAGGAAGATAATGCGGTCCATCATCAGGCGCGAGAACACGTCCATCTGAGCCACGTTGAGCTGACGCTCTTCGATGATGGTCGGGGAGATGTAGCTTGAGCGGATGGCCTGGTCGGTGGCCGAGGTATACTGGTCGAGAGCGAGGCCGTTGATTCCGAGATGCTTTACTGCAAAATTCCGGAAGTCGTTGTTATTGCTGAAATTGTTCATATAGGTATGAGAGATTGTTGTTGAAATTGGAGTGGATAATCAGAGCGCGGGGGCGTCGTAAACAGTAACGCTTTTGCGGCCGATTTTGTGTATACTGCGGCTTCGTGCGCTGGTGATGAGGGTGGTTTGCCCTGCTCTCCGTTGGAAATCGGCTCGGCGGCCACAGTTTCGTAATTCAAAGATAGGAAATTTTTTCGGGATGACAAATTTTGCAAGCGATTTTATGGAAAATTGAGGAAAAACTGCGCGGTGTGGACACATTGGCATCATCTTCCGGATTGTATCCTCGGAATGCTCACGAAATGTCTGAGGAATTGCGGGGGGGTGGCGCCCGGGGCGGGCGTAAGAGGCCGGACATGACAAAGGCGGCATGCCGGAGGGGGCACGCCGCCTTGAGTAGCTTTCAGAGAAAGTGGGCCTTACAGCCGGCTCTTAGGCCTGCTGGGCGAGGGTCTTGAACTCGTCGAGGCTTACGGTCTTGTTGTCGATGGTGGCCAGAGCCTTGATGGCGTTGAAGAGCTTGTGGCCCGACACGTCGTCGTGGATGCGCTGAGCCATCTTCTTGTCTTCGAGGATGCGCTTTGCGTAGTTGGTGATCACTTCGTCGTCGAGGTTGGTCATGCCGTACTGGGCAAACTGCTGAGCGGCGATGCCTTTGGCGTAGCCGAGCATGTCTTCATCGTTGACCTTGATGTCGAGGTCAGCGCTCAGTTTCTCGGTGATGAGCTCCCATTTGATCGAGGGCTCCATCTTGGAGAATTCCTCTTCGATGTTCTCAGCGGTCAGGCCTTCGTTGCGGGCCACGAGCCATTTCTTGAGGAAGGCTGCGGGGAGGTCGAAGTTGCCGAATTTCTCTACCAGAATCTTGTGGGTGTCGCGGGCGAACATCTGCTCCGAGTTGGGAGCGAGCTGAGCGGCGATCATCGACTTGAGGGCTTCGAAATATTTGGCTTCGTCGGTGATTTCGGCTGCGCCGGGGAATACCTCCTTATAGAATTCTTCGCCGTGCTGAGCGGGTTTGAGCACGATTATTTCCGAGATAGCCATTTCGAAGTCGGAGGTGACTTCAGCAGCTTTCTCCTTGTCGATGTGGAGCATCGAGGAGAGCTCGGCAGCATTGCCGCCGCAGGTCTTGGCGGGGTTGAACACTACCTTGTCGCCTACTTTCTTGCCGAGGAAGAGGTCGGCCTGCTCCTTGTCGGTGAAGTACATGGGAGCAACGATGCCGTCGGTCACCTGGATGGCGTCTTCGGTGGTAAGGACATTGCCTTCAGCGTCGAGCTGCATGATGGCGCCCTTGACCAGAGCTTTGGCGTCAACCTCTTCGCCGGGCACCTGGGCGCCGAAGCGCTCGCAGAGGGCGGTGTCCTGCTCCTTAACCATGTCGTCGCTTACGGCGATTGTGTAGTAGGGGAGGGTGAGGTCTTTGTCGATGGTGATGTTGATCTCGGGAGCCAGACCTACTTCGTAGCTGAAGGTATAGTCGGAATCGTTGAGGTTGATTTCCTGTACTTCAACGGGGAGCGGCTCGCCCAGCACGTTGACTTTGTTTTCGCGGATATAGTCGATGACAGCGCGGAACACTTCCTCATTGAGCACATGGCTCTTTACGTCCTTACCGAAGCGGCGGCGGAGCTGTTCGAGGCTGACGTGGCCGGGACGGAAGCCGGGGATCTGGCGTGTGCGGCCTATCTCTTTGAGTTCTTTGTTTACTTTTTCTGCGTAGTCGTCAGAGGTGACTGCAACCTTGATGATGCCATCGAGGTCGCCGGTCTTTTCAAGCGTAACTTGCATAAAATGAGTCTGTTTTTATGTTGTTTTGTATTTGATTCCGTTTATCGGGGATTTTTCAAGGTGCAAAATTACGGCTAAATCTTTGATTAATCAACCTTCAGGCCCAATTTTTAAGTGAAAAAAAGCGTGAAATGTTAAATAACCGTTAATTCGGCGGGTCCAGAGCGTGAAATGGGCGGAAGAGACCTAAATTTGCAGGTTAATACCCGCCTGCGCTTCCTGAGGGATGCTTAGCGGCGGTAAACACAATGTCAAACCCACAAGTCAGAGTCAAACCTCACAGACACAGATGAGCATAGTAGAATATCGCGACGTGGAGCTGCTGCGCAAGGAGCTCGTGGTGCTGAAGCATGTCAATTTTACCCTCGACGAGGGGGAATTCGTGTACCTCATAGGCAAGGTGGGCAGCGGAAAATCGACGCTGCTCAAGTCGATGTATGCCGAGATTCCCGTAGCTTCGGGTCAGGCCACAGTGCTCGACTTCGATTTGGCCTCAATCCGCCGCAATCAGGTACCGTATCTGCGCCGCGCTATCGGCATAGTGTTTCAGGACTTCCAGCTGCTGACCGACCGTAATGTGTTCGACAATCTGCGCTTCGTGCTCGACGCCACCGGCTGGCGCGACGCCTCGGAGAAGGAAGAGCGCATTGAGGCGGTGCTCTGTCAGGTGGGGATGGCCAATAAAAGCTACAAGATGCCCCACGAACTCTCCGGAGGCGAACAGCAGCGTGTGGTGATAGCCCGCGCACTGCTCAACTCTCCGCGCCTGATTCTGGCCGACGAGCCTACGGGCAACCTTGACCCGGCCACGGGCGACAATATCGTGCGTACCCTGCGCGAGATTTCAGAAAGCGGTACGGCCGTGGTTATGGCTACCCACAATCTCCAGCTGGTGGAGCAGTATCCGTCGCGCGTGGTGCGTTGCATCGACAAGCAGCTGGTCGACGAGGCTGAGGTGAACATTAAGTAAGATCAACGGAAAGATGAAAGTATTGAAATTCGGCGGCACCTCGGTAGGGAGTGCACAGAGAATCAAAGAAGTGGCGGCGCTGGTGAGTCCGCGCGGACGCAATATAATAGTGCTGTCGGCCATGTCAGGCACCACCAACACCCTGGTGGAGATAGCCGACTATATCGCGCGTCATAATGTCAATGGAGCCAAGGCTACCATCAACACCCTGGAAAAGAAATACATAGCCACAATCAACGAGCTGTACGACCGTGAGGAAGACCGCACCGAAGCCCGCCGGTGGATCGACGAGTCATTCCGCCTGCTGCGCTCCTATGCCCACGAAGGGGAGCATCCCGCAACGATGGAGAAGGAGATTCTGGCTCAGGGCGAGCTGATGTCGACCCATCTGATGGATGTGTACATGCATTCGCAGGGGATCAATAGCGTATGGCTTCCGGCTCTGGAGTTCATGCGCACCGACTCCGACGCAGAGGCCGATATCGACTATATCTCGGAGCATCTACAGCCGATGCTTGACGCTCATGGCGATGCGCATCTGTTTGTTACGCAGGGCTTTATATGCCGCAACTATCGCGGCGAGACCGACAATCTGCAGCGCGGAGGCTCCGACCTCACGGCCACGCTTATCGGTGCGGCCATATATGCCGACGAAATCGAAATATGGACCGATATTGACGGGATGCACAACAACGATCCGCGTTTTGTCGAGGGGACCACTCCCGTGGCCGAGCTTCATTTCGACGAGGCCGCAGAGCTGGCTTACTTCGGGGCCAAAATCCTCCATCCGGCATGCGTGATGCCCGCCAAACTCAACAATATCCCCATCCGTGTGCTCAACACGATGGCACCCTCGGCTCGCGGCACGCTTATATATAATACCGTCCATTCGCGCAAGATAATGGCAGTGTCGGCCAAAGATGGCGTCACGGCCATCAAAATTCGCTCTACGCGCATGCTCAAGGCCTCCGGATTCATCCACCGCGTATTTGAGATTTTCGACTCCTATCATCGTCCCATCGACATGATTGCCACCTCCGAGGTCGGAATCTCCGTGACGGTCGACAATACCCTGAAGCTGGAGCATATCGTCGATGAGCTCAAGGAGATAGGCACTGTGACAGTCGACAATGATATGGTGATTATCTGTGTGGTCGGTGACCTGGAATGGCACAACCGCGGATTTGAGGCCCGCGCTATCGAAGCGCTCGCCGATGTCCCCGTGCGCATGATATCCTACGGAGGATCGAACTCCAATATCTCCTTCCTGGTGAAGAAAGAGGATAAGGTTCGCGCGCTGAATGCGCTGTCGGCTCACCTGTTTGGCTGAGCGCCGCGTGGCTACTGAAAAATCCTATGGCTGACAACTATCTGGAGCGGAAGATGGACGAACTTCGCCGTAATGGCGGAGCGGCGCCGTCGTACCATTCGCGTCTGACCCCCTCGGGGCGCAATGCGGGGTATCTGCGCTTCCGCTTCCCGTCGCGGCGCGTGCTCGCGGCCGACGGTATGTCGCCGCTGGGGCAGGCGATGGTGAAAGCCTTTGTCGACGGAGGATGCCGGGTGGCGTTCTTCGCCGGGGATGCCACAAGTGCGCAGTCGCGGGAGTTCGCACAGCAGTCGGGAGCGCGTTGCCTCGGCCCGAACCCAGAGACCCCTGATGCCCTGACATCCACTCTCGGCGAACTGTATCATCTCTGGAGCGACCTTGACATAATGCTGCTCAATAGTGACGAACGGCTCAGCGGCCTCCTTGTAGAAAATCTTTCTGCCCGCAGAGCCTCCCAGCCTGTAGAGAACCCTTACAGCCGCATAATCCGTTTTGCCTCAGCATCCGAAGGCGGCACACCGCTTGCACCGCGCGCCGGTAAAGACGCACAGCTTGCCCCGGCCGCTGATGATAGCGCCCGATCGCTTAGACATTACACGATTAAGATAGAAGCTGCCGATGACCCGCTCCCTGTGGCGCGTCTGGCACTGCTTCTGAGCCTCGATGACCATCCCTTCACGCCCGGCACAACCCTGACGGTATCTTAGCACAGCGAAGATTATGCCGTTTTCCGCTTTCCTGCGGGAGGGCGGATCCACGGGAAGGGGATAAAAGACTGCGTCTTTTATCACAGTGAGGCAAGGGGAGGATGGGCTGGGGCGGTTTCTGCTTCCTGTTTTCCGCTTCACGGTTTCCGCTTTCCGCTTTTCGGTGTATAAGCGGGGGTTAAAGGTGGCGGGTGAGGGCGCGGAAGTCGGAGAGGGTGCCGAGGCAGATGAGCACGTCGGAGGGGAGGACGCGTTCGCCGGCGGCGTTGATGTCGACGGGACGGTAGAAGCGCGACGTCACACCGAGCACATTTTCGGCCTTCTCGGGGCGTGATGCGCCGACAAGGGTCATCCCCAGTACGGCGTCTGACTGGAGGTTGACGTATGTAATCTGATAGAAATATTCCGGCGCGGCAAACCGCATGATGTAGCGGTCGCGGTCAACCCGCATGGTCTCCACCTTTGAGCCCAACTGCAGTTCGTTGGCCAGATCGTGAGCCGCACGCTGCTCCGGGTTGAGAATACGCTCCACGTTCATGCCTGCGAGGATGGCCTCATGGATGTCGTCGATGGCCCGGGCATAGATTTTGCGTACCCCGGCCTTGCGCAGTAGGGCCACGGTCTTTATGCTGGCGCCAAAGTTTTCCCCGATGGCCACTATCACATGGTCCACATTCTTGAGAGGCAATGCCGCCAGAGCCGCCTCGTCGGTGGTGTCGATTATGTAGGCCGTTGAGATATAGTCTTTTACGGCGTCCACCATCGACGGGTCGCGGTCGGCGCCGATGACCTCATGACCCATGTCGGTGAGGTCTTTGGCCAGGTTGGTTCCGTAGATTCCGAGTCCGATAATAAGATAGCGCATAGCGGGGAGTGGGTTATAAAGGGTGGTTGGTTAGTTGATAATCAGCGAGTCTTCGGGGAAATGTGCACGCGGCTCTGTGCGGCTGCCGACGATGCCCATGAGCAGGGAGATCAGCCCTACACGCCCCAGAAACATGGCCGTGCAGAGCAGTATTTTAGACGATGGGGAGAGCAGGGGAGTCACCCCTAACGAGGAGCCGACGGTGAACAGGGCCGAGGCGGCTTCGTAGAGCAGATCGCGGGTGGAGAGCAGGGGCTCAAGGCCTACGAGTAGTATGGCGTAAACGGTGTAAGATATTATGGATAAGGCGATTACCGCGTGTGCGCGACGCAGAGAGCCTGTGGCTATGGTGCGTTTGAAGGCCACTACGCGTGTGCGCCCCTTCACGATGCTCCTGAGGTTGAGGAGCATAGCTGCGAATGTGTTCACCTTGACGCCGCCGGCTGTAGACTGCGGGCCGCCGCCTATCCACATCAATACCACGAACATGATCAGCGTCACATTGAGCATTCCGGCTGCCGGCACCGACGAGAATCCCGAGGAACGGGGCACCCAGGAGTTGAAAACAGACTGTACGGCCTTGTCCCACAGCGACATGTCGCGCAGGGTGTTGTCGTATTCCATCAGGAAGAAGGCAATGGTGCTGATCAGGAAGATCCACCCCGTGGCGCAGAGCACAATCTTGGTGTTCAGGTCGAACTGATGGGCACCCGAGCCGGGCGGACGATGGTGCAGGCGGTTGCGGAGGGCGCGGCATTTAGCCATGAAAGCCTGACGCAGATTCATCAGGATGGGGAATCCGAGGCCGCCGGCAGCCACCAGAACCGACACTATGAGGTAGATCGACTGATTGGAGCCCATCAGCATGGGGTTGGACAGGCCACCCTCCACGTTGGAGAATCCGGCATTGCAGAAGGCCGACAGCGAATGGAACGCCGAGAACACCAACTCATCGTGCAGGCTCATCCCCAGGGTGTTATGGACGCTCAGAAATATGGCCGCAGCCCCTGCCAGTTCAATCACAACCGTTACCCCCAGGATATACAGGAGCGTGGGAATCAGCTGGCTGATGGTCTTGGAATAGATCATGTCCTTGACCATCATCTGGGAGTAGATGGAGGTGTTGCCGCTGAAAAAGAGCGCGAAGAAGCTGGTGAAGGTCATCACGCCCAGACCTCCGGCCTGAATCATCAGAGCCAGAATCATCAGCCCCGTGGGGGTGAGCGTTGAGGATATGTCCACGGGGGTAAGCCCCGTGATGCAGACGGCCGACGTGGCCACAAAGAGCGAATCCACGAATGTGATCCCCTCCACGGTGCATTTGGGCATCATCAGCAGCAGGCTCCCTCCGAAGATCAGGATCAGGAAGCTGACGGCCATGATGAGCGAGGGGTTGGTGCGCTTTCCGAGGGCAGAAATCACCCCGTAGCATATCTCCACGGCGGAATAGGCGCAGAGCACTGAGCATAGCAGCCAGCGCGAGTAGAGCACATGCTCCAGCACCGGTATCCATGGATGTTGAGGATGCGGGTAGAGTAAAGGAATGAGGCTCAGGAGGATAGCTATGTCGACTACCCATTTGAGCGGGCGTGTGGCGGTGCGTGTGGCCTTCCAGCGCAGCAGGATGTTGTAGATCACATTGGCGGCGAATACGCCCTGAAAGGCATGGAGCAGGCGCGTGGAGCGGCTGATGGCGCCGGGGGTGTATTCGAAGCCTACGAAGGTGACCGACAGCAGCAGGCACCCTACGGCAGAGATGAACGTCAGCACACCCAGCACCTTGGCGCCCAGGTCGATAGCCGGGGTAAAGTGGTGGGTGAACCGAAGGAAGCTGTGGCGCCAGATGGTCAGGCGCTCCCTTGCTGACGGATTTGCACGTTTCGCTGCCATCTTACCATTATATAACGCGCCGCGCTCCCCGGCGGTTTAGAGTGCGGAGCCTTATGCGCGACGGCCGGATTATTTTGCCGCTGCGGCGCGGGTGAGGGCGAAGCCGCAGTTGAGGCCGTCGTAGCTGCTGAGCATGGAGGCGGCAGCCTGTACGGAAGCTTTGCCTGAGAATTTGGCTATGGCGTTGACCAGAGTGATGAGTTTGGAGGCGTCGAACGTCAGCGAGAGTTTGTCGCCTACCATGGCGGCGTGGGCGTTGAATTTGCCCAGAGGCACTTTGCCCGCCTTGAAGTGGAATACGAATTCGCCGTTGGGCTCTGCAGCGGCCTTCTCGAAGGTGCCCGAGAGCTTCAGCTTGCGGATGAGGAACTGGAAAGTGCCGTCCTGATTGAGGGTGACAGTCAGAGCTTTAAGGCCTACTTTTTCGTAGTAGGGGGCGAGCTTCTTCTCGATGGCTCCGGCAGCGGCTGCGCCTCCGGCCTTCTTGAGCATGTTGTCGCTCTGGAAGGCTACGGCAGGCTCGGAGTAGGCCCAGTTGCCGGCTATATCGGCTACGTCGAGCTTGGTGTCAGACATTACGCCTTCCACCAGCCCCTTGATGCCGGAGAGAATGGTAGAGCCGGTGGAACTGCTTGAACCTGAGGTGTTTTGGCTGCCGCTCTTGGAGTTTTGAATCTTCTCGGCCGCACCTTTAAGGAGGTCCTTGATGTCGGGACCGGCCACATTAGAGGCTGTGGCGACAGCCCCGCAGCCTATGGCCATCGCCACGGCTATACTCAGAATCTTGAAGTTGAATTTCATATCTTAGGTGTCAAATTTTGTTGATTTGTCAGACGGAATATAACATAGACGCGTTTGCGCATTGCAAATTTAATTATTTCGCACGAAAAATGAGCGATTTTTGGCCACAGGAGCCGAATTTAACAGGCCGGAGGGTGGCGATTTGACGAAAAATGGCTAACTTTACCGCGAATTTTGCTCGCTTTCCTGCCTGCGGGGAGGCGACCACGAACAGTAACATAGCGGAACTTTGATAAGGAAACTCTTCATATTTTTGACATTCGCACTCTGTTTTGCCTCGGCGCTGCGGGCTCAGGTTGAGTTCAAACGCGGCCTCGAGCAGATTTCATTTATCCCTAAAGGCCAGTGGATCACGGGGGTAAGCGTCAACTTCTCGCAGTCGAATCAAAAAAACTATCAGTTTCTCATCGTGGAAAAGCTCGACGGCGACTCCTATTCGTTCAAGGTGAGCCCGATGCTGCTTTACTGCTTCCACGACAATCTGGCGGCCGGCGGCAAGTTCGTTTTCCAGCGTACGCGTACGCGTCTGGACAATGCCACGTTCGTGCTCGACTCCGAGAGCGATTATTCCATCGACAATCTCTACAACATCTCGCAGGAATACTCGGCCATGGCCGCTTTCCGCAACTATATCTCGCTGGGCCACAGCCGGAGGTTCGGCCTGTTCAACGAGGTGCAGCTGCAGATCGGGGGCGGGCAGAGCAAGGTGGTGAACGGACGCGGTCAGGACCTCACGGGCACCTTTCAGGACCAATGGAACGTGCATGTGGGCCTCGCACCGGGCATCGTGATGTTCCTGAACAATTATTCCGCCATAGAGGTGAATGTGGGAGTGCTCGGCTTCTCCTATAATCACATCAAGGCCACCACCGACCAGGTGTATGAGGCCAACCTCAACGCCAAGTCGGCCAATTTCCGCATCAACCTCTTCTCCATCACCTTCGGAGTGGCCTTCTACCTGTAGAGGCGGCTCCGGGAAGTAAAGCTAAATAACTAAACGACAATAAGATAACCGTTTCAACGACGTGATGATCCGACTCAGGCACTTCATATTGCTTCTGCTTCTGCTGACCGCGGCAATGCCGCAGGCCAAGGCTGAGGCGTCGCCGGGTGGGGCCATCCCGATTCTGAGCCATTTCGCGCGCGGCGAGAAGATACCGCTCGACTCAGCCGTGGTCAACAACCACGACCGCGACGAGAAGGTGATAGTGGGCGGCGATACGGTCAGCATCATCCTGCCGCAGGCCAACTACGGGCGTTATGACCGCGGTCTGCTCAACTATCTGTTCGTGCCAAAGGGGCAGTGGTCGTTTGGCCTGATGGCCTCATACGGCGAGTTCGGCACAGACAATTTCGAGATGCTCTCGATTCTTACCGATCTGAATGTCAAGGTGAAAGCCTATTCGCTCCAGCCCTCGTTCAGCTACTTCTTCCGCAACAACCAGAGCATCGGCGTCAACTTCAACTATACGCGCATGATGCTCGACCTGGGGAGCATGGGATTCGATATGGGCGACGACCTGAGCTTCACGCTCTCGAATGTGAGCTACTACTCGCGCTCCTACTCGTCGGCCTTCGCCTACCGCAACTATGTGGGGCTTGGCCGCGACCGCCGCTTCGGTATCTTCAACGAGCTGGAGCTGGCCTTCTCGGCCGGATCGTCGCGCTTCCAGCGTTACTACAACGATGTGCTGCGCGATACGCGTACGAATACCATGACTCTGGCGCTGAATTTCTCGCCCGGAGTGACGGTGTTCATCATGGATCAGGTCAGCTTCAACGTGTCGTTCGGCGTGTTCGGCATCAAGATGCACCACGAGCGTCAGACCACTGACGGCGTGGAGGAGGGCTCGCGCTTCGCCTCGGGCGCCAACTTTAAGTTCAACATCTTCAACATCAAATTCGGCGTGGCGGCATATATCTGACCCTCACCTCCTGACAGCGTATACCGGCCACACCACCCTGACAGCAATCAAGAATTATAGAACTACATAAATAAATCAATCCTAAAAATATCCATGAAAAAAGCTACTCAAATCTCCATCCGGCTGGCTGCGGTTGCAGCTCTGGCCGCAGGCGCCCAGGGAGCGCAGGCAGCGGTGCCTACGGCTTTCGACGCCTACCCCCTGGCTTCCACCGGCCAGCGAACCCTCTATTTCGATACTGAAGCCGAGGGAGATGCCTACCCCGTGATCTGGGGCCTCGACACGGCTTGGAACGACTACTACAATATGCTTCTCGGAGTGCGCTACATGGGCTACGACGTGGTGGATGTGGTGCGCGTGGGCTACAACCCTTACGGGCTTGTACAGGCCGACGGCACTCTCCCTTCCCATATGCTTGACGAGCTTAAGACCCGCATGGAGAAGGTGGCTCTCATCACCGACGATCCCGACGGCAACGCGCTGGGCAACAAGAAGATAGTGGATATAGCCCTGAATCAGGATGCTGCAAAGCCCTATCTGATGGGCGATTACTACTACCTGAACACCGCTTCCGACGGCACCGTCAGCATTGATACCAACCGAGGCACCAAAAACTTCCCCGAATGGGCGCGTCTGATCGACGCCACGGCCAAGGCTGTGGAGGATATGGGCTACAAGGTGGTGTCGGTGGCAACGTTCAACGAGCCCGACTATTGGCCCAACGGCCTGAGCAAGGCTGCTTTCAAGCTGATCAACAAGGAATTGAAGAAATACCCGCGCTTCAACACTACACGCATCTCGGGCGGCAATACGCTCAACTGCCAGGAGGCTCACAGCTGGTATGATTACCTCAAGGAAGACCTCGACGAGGGGAATACCCATGAGCTCGCCGGCGATTTCCAGTACTACGCCGACTTCTTCACCAAGGTGCGCAACGACGGCAAGTTTGCTACAGCCGATGAGCTTCACAATGTGATGGAGGCCATCGTCGGAGCCAACTACGGTATGCAGGAGGGGATCTGGTGGGGCACAGCCCATCGTGCCCGCGGCGAGTTCTGCCGCCAGAGCGTCTATGGCAAGCGTCTGGCCTATGGCGAGAACCGCTACAGCTATTCGGCCGCAGCCGTCTACAAATCGCCGGGCAAGGTTCAGGCATTCGCCGGAGCATCGGAGCGCCAGGCCCGTCCGTCGAACTACCGCATGGTGTCGACCCATCAGCGCGATGTCTATGTCGACGGCGTAGGCCCTGTGCGCGATTTCCTCATCGAGCTGCCGGGCGATGCCAACGGAGCATACCAGGGCGCAGGCCAGCGCAATGCCGAGGTGTGCCGCGACATCACCTGGGGCGAGGACGTGCAGCCTGACATCAACGGAGAATACTACCTGTTCAACCAGGCCAACGCCCGTGTGATCGGCATAGACCCCAAGGCCACCAATGCGGCGGCCAGCGTCAGCGGTCAGAGCACACGCAACCTCACAAAGGCTACCGACGGCTGGATCTGGGAGGTAAAACCCGCAGTCATCGACTATGGCGGCGGCAACCATGGTGGCGACTTCTCCTACCATACCATCAAGTCGAAAGTGAAGCTCGACAATGTGCAGCGCTGCTTTACCTCCACAGGCGACCTTGCAGCTTCTGCCACCGAGATGAGCGCTCCCAAGCTTGTGGCTAAGAAATACGAGCAGGATCCTGCCCAGCTCTGGTATCTGGAATACGACGGCGACGGATGGTTCCATATCCGCAGCTATGTCACCCACAACTGCCTGCAGATGACCGACAAGGCCGGGACAGCTACCACCTTGTCGGAGCGCCCCTATATCAAGGACGAGCCCTCGCAGAAGTTCCGCTTCATGCCTGTAGGCCCTGTGTTCACCGTGCAGACCAGCACCTATAAAAATCTTCCCGACGCTCCCGCAGGCCTTAACGCTTCGGCCGGCAACGCTTCCGTACACCTGAAATGGACAGCCCCGGCTGCCTCGCCTGCCACCAAGCTCGACCTCTACACGTATCAGATACTGCGCGCAGGTGCCGACGGCGCATACAATACAATCGCCCGCGGCATCACGGCTACCGAGTTCGTCGACAACAACGCTCCCGCCGGCGGCTCATACAAATACCGCGTCCGCGCCATCGACGCCTTCGGCAACTATTCGCCGCTGAGCGCCGAGGTGGCCGCATCGCCCACCTACGCCGCAGGCCGCACGGCCTACTACACCTTCGAGAATACCCTCGACGACGGCACCGACAACTACATGAACGCCAAGCACCCGGCTACGGTAGCCTACGCCGCAGGTCATAACGGCCAGGGCCTTCAGCTCTCCGGGTCGCAGTTCGTGCAGCTTCCTATGGCTGCGGCTGGCGGCAGGCTCCTGAGCGTGGCCGCATGGGTCAACTGGACCGACGCCAACGCCGACGGCCAGACGCTGTTCGACTTCGGTCTGAACGACGACAACCATATCGCTCTGGAGATGCGCAACGGCGGCAAGATGAAGCTCTCGGTGGTATCCGACGGCGTTGAGACCGCCCTGCAGGCTCCCCTGATCGCTTCCGGCACATGGACCCACGTAGCCGCCGTGGTAAGCGACCGCTATATGGCCATCTACCACAACGGCGCCGAAGTTGCCCGTCTGGATGCCGACAATCTCGGCTCGACGCTCAAAAACGACCGCCCGTTCAACTTCATCGGCCGCGGCCAGACGGCGTCGACGTTCAGCACTACAAACAACGATGAGAAGGCGGTTCCCACCTTCCACGGCACTATCGACGACCTGAACATCTACAACTGCACTCTGACCCCTTCGGACGTGGTAAGCGTGATGAACGGCACTCAAAGCGGCATCGCCGGCAATGTGGCCGACCGGAGCGCTGCGCTGGTGAATGAGGAATACTTCAACCTCAAGGGCCAGCGCATCGAGGCTCCCGCCGCTGGCGAGCCTACGCTGGTGCGCCGCACCTACTCCGACGGCCGGGTGGTCACCGACAAGACCCTCTGACACTGAATGATGAACTTGAAAGCTCACATATCGCATCTTTGGCTGCGCGCCGCCTCCCTCGGGCAGCGCGCGGCCTCGGCTTTCCGCTCCGGCACCGCCGCCATAACGACAGCTGCTCTGACGGCTGCGGCCCTGACGGGATGTATCAAAAACGACATCCCGTATCCGCGCATCCAGCCCGACTTCCTCTCCATCGAGGCCGAAGGGATGATCGGAACGGCCGAGATCGATACGCAGTCGAGGTTCATCACCATGAAGTTTGACGAGACGGTGGATATGGAGAATGTGGTGATCACCTCTTACAAGCTCTCCGATATGGCCTACATCGCCAAGGGCGACCTCGACCATCCCATCAATCTCGAAAAATACTATATTGTCACTCTGGCCATCTATCAGGACTACGACTGGGTAATAAAAGGCGTACAGAACATTGAGCGCTATTTCACTGTTGATAATCAGGTAGGGGCTTCCGTCATCGATGTGACGGGGCGCCGCGTGGTAGTCACCGTGCCGGCCTCCCAGGGGCTCAAGCAGGTGAAAGTGCTCACGATGAAGCTCGGACCGCAGGGGTGCGTCACTACTCCGGCGCTCGACGGGACCACCGTCGACCTTACCAACCCCATCGAGGTGAAGGTGACCGTACACGGCCGCGAAGAGACGTGGACCATCTACGGCGAGACGGTGGAGAGCACCGTATCGACCACCGCAGCCGACGCCTGGAGCGAAGTGGCGTGGGTCTACGGCGCAGCCATCGAGGGGCGCGACAATGGCGTGGAATACCGCCAGCAGGGTCAGGAGCAATGGACCAAGGCTCCCGCCGATTGGATTACCCACACCGGAGCCACCTTCTGCGCTCGCCTTACGGGGCTTCAGCCGCAGACGGCCTACGAGGCCCGTGCATATTCCGGCTCCGAAACGGGCGCGACCGTGAAGTTCACTACCGGGTCGGTGCCTCAGGTGCCTAACTCGTCGCTGAGCGAATGGAGCCTCAGCGGCAAGGTGTGGAATCCGTGGCCCGAGGGGGGCACCCCCTACTGGGACACCGGCAACAAGGGCGCCACAACTCTGGGCGACAGCAATACCACCCCCACCACCGACACCTCGTCGGGCACGGGGCAGGCCGCCCGCCTGGAGACGCGCTTCGTGGGCCTCGGCATCATCGGCAAGCTCGCCGCCGGCAATATCTTCATCGGCTCGTACGTGCGCACCGATGGCACCAACGGCATCCTCTCCTTCGGCCGCCCGTTCACCGAGCGCCCAACACGGCTGCACGGCCATTTCAAATACAACTGCGCCACCATCAGCCACTCCAACTCGGAGTTCACCTACCTGAAGGGACGCCCCGACACGTGTATCGTCTGGTGCGCTCTGATAGATTCCGACCAGCCCTTTGAAATACGCACCAACCCCGCCAACCGCCATCTGTTCGACCCCAACGGAGCGGAGGTAGTGGCCTACGGAGCGATGCAGTGTGGCGAGACCGTCCCCGACTGGATTACCTTCGACGTGAATCTCTCCTACACCTCCACCAGCCGCCGGCCCAAATACCTGATTATCGTCGGCTCGGCCTCGAAATACGGCGACTACTTCACCGGAGGCAACGGCTCGGTGCTCTATCTGGACGATCTGGAGCTGATTTACGACTATTAGCCGGCGCGGTCAGACCTCTGTTTTAGCCTAATTGATAATCTTCTATATTGACAAGAAATGAAACTACTCCAAACCCTCGCAATCGCAGCCATGTCGCTTACGGCATTCGGCTCGCAGGCAGCCTCGTCGTATCTTTTCGACAATCCTGAAAACCACACTTATCTGGGCGCTCGCGTATCGCTCGACATCGCTTCGGCAGCCAACGGCGGCGGCCAGTACAGCAACGGAGCCGGATTCTCCGTCGGCGCCGTCTACAATATCCCCGTCTACCGCAATCTCTACGTGGAGCCGGGCCTGTCGCTGTTCTACAACACTGTAGGCACCAGCCGCTGGTATGAGGTCGACCCCGATGCGGCCGAAGAAGAGGGCGTTGACCCGGCGCTGTATCAGATCGACGGCTCGATACGCAACTTCGGATTCCGCATCCCGCTGCTGGTAGGCTACCACTTCGACTTCACAGAAGACCTGAAGGTGCACGTGTTCACCGGCCCGCAGCTCAACCTCTCGCTCGTGTCGCGCTACCATCAGGACGCCGTGCGTGTGCCCGGCTATGAGGAAGGCGAGTGGTCCACAAGCCTGTTCGGCACCAAAGGCTTCAAGCATGCCGACCTCCAGTGGGCCTTCGGAGCCGGACTAGAGTATGGCCGCTATTACCTCGGCCTTTCGGGCGCCGTAGGCATCACCGACATGAAATCGGCCTCGGGTGTGCTCGACCGCGACCTGCGCCGCAACCAGTTCGCCATCTCGCTGGGCTACAATTTCTGATTACAAACCAAACATAACGCGTGAGGTCCGAAGCCTTGGGTGGCTACGGACCTCTTTTTCATTCGCCCTCTTCATTCCGAGCTTTTCATTCAGCCCTTTTTATGCCGCCTTCGCCCCGGCGCGGGGAAGAGCGGGGAAGGATAAAAGACTGCGTCTTTTATCACAGTGAGGAAAGCGGGAGGCGCGGGGAAGCAACCCGCAGGAAAGCGGAAGCGGGTAGCGGGAAGCGGGAAACGCGCGGGGAGGCAATCCGCAGGAAAGCGGAAAGCGGGAGGCGGAGAGGCGGGATCAGAGGCGGCCTTCGTCGCGGTAGGAGTAGTAGCCGGTGGGGGAGATGATGAGGTGGTCGAGGACTTTGACGTCGATGATCTTGCAGATGTCGGCTATCTTGCGTGTCACGGCGTCGTCGGGGCCCGAGGGGCGGTTGGTGCCCGAGGGGTGGTTGTGGATCAGTATCAGCCCCGACGACATATTGTCGAGGGCGCTTTTGGCTATCAGGCGCGCATCGACGGCGGTGGCGGATATGCCGCCCTGGCCCACGCGCTCGGAGCGCATCACGCGGTTGGAGTGGCTCAGATGCAGCACCCAGAACTCCTCGTGGTTGAGCCGTTCGAGCCGGTGGCGCATGTAGGCGTACACCTCGGCCGAGGTGCGCAGCTGCTCGTCGGGCACGGCCAGACTCTGCTGCACGCGGCTTCCGAAGGTGATGGCGGCCGACAGCAGCGTGGCCTTGGCTGTGCCTACTCCCTTCCAGCGCTTGCGTATCTCGGCGATGGAGAGCCTCGAAAGGTGCGATAGCTTATAGTTGACATCGCGCAGTATCTCGCCGCTGAGCTCCAGCACCGACTTCCCCTGCATGCCCGAGCCAAGCAGGATAGCCAGCAGTTCGGTGTCGGTCAGGGCGTCCATGCCGTATGCAAGCGCCTTCTCGCGCGGTTTCTCATCTGCTGCCATCTCGCGCATCATGCGTCCGGAGACGGCGGCGGCGCTTTTCTCAGCGTCGGTCAGCAGAGTGCTGTCAGTGCCGCAGGTCTTGTCAGGGCTGTCGGTAGTGTCCATAGTCAGGTGAATATCAGGTGGTTATTTGCCTTTGCGCATTGCTATCTCCTCGTCCTGGTTGCGACCGCGACCGAGCACTATTTTCAGCAGATAGGCCTTGAGGAATCCGCAGCCGTAGCCGCCGAGCTGTATGACGGATGCCGGCACGGCCTTGACGGCTATCACCGCCGAGCGCGTCGACCACAGGGCGCTGACGAATATCGCCAGCAGATAGACCGCCGGCGGGAGCAGCCACCACGGCGACCACACCACGGCCATGGCCAGCATCGTGGCCACGCCGATGACGAACAGCGCCGGAAGGCAGTGGACGGCCTTGAGCGACCCCGGGTAGAGCAGCTGGAGGGTGATGCGCGACATGCCGAACACGTACACCTGACGCAGAAACTTGCGGAAGTCCACCCGTCGCTTATGCCATACCTTCACGTCGGGATACAGGCCGATGGAGAAGCCGGCGAGGCGGATGCGGGTGCTCATGTCGATATCTTCGGAGAACATCTCGCGGAAGCCTCCCACGCGCTGGTATACCGCCCGCGAGAAGCCCATATTGAATGTGCGCGGAGTGAATTTCTCCAGGCTGAGCTTGCCGCCGCGGATGCCTCCGGTGGTCAGAAACGAGGTCATGGCGTGGTTGATGGCCTTCTGCGTGGTGGTAAACGAGTCGGCCGCGGCGTCGGGCCCGCCGAAGCAGTCGAGGGGGCGCCCGGCCATGGTGGCGTTAAGTCCGGCGAAATAGTCGGGCGGAATCACGCAGTCGCTGTCGAAGAAGATGAAATAGTCGCCCACGGCGCGCTCCATGCCGTAGTTGCGCGCTATGGAGCGCCCTTCGTTCTCCTTGAAGAAATACTTCACGTTCAGGCGGTCGGCGTACTCTTCGGCCACGGCGCGGCAGGGGAGCGTGGAGCCGTCCTCCACAAGCACCACTTCGAAATTGTCGGCCGTCTGAGCCGCAAGGCTCTCCAGCAGTTCGCGCACTTCGTCCACGCGGTTGTAGACAGGTACTATTATCGAGTAAAACATTGTCAGTCAGATGATAGGTGTCAGATTCAGGGTTGGATTTCCGGCCGTGGGCGTCAGCTCATGCGGTCGCGGTAGTCTTCATAGGTGAAGTGGCGCAGCAGATGGGGCTCGCCGCGGAGGTCGACAAGGATGATGTCGGGGTGGGCGATGCCGTTGAACATGTTGGTTTTCACCGTCGTATAATGGTTCATATCCTCCAGTGTGAGCCTCTGGCCTGGCTTCAGCGGGCTTGGGAAGCGCCAGTCGGCGATGAAGTCGCCGCTCAGGCACGAGTTTCCTCCCAGCCGGTAGCGGTAGCCCGCGCCGGAAGCGGGAAGCGGGAAGCGGGAAGCGCCCTCCTCCCCGTCGGGCAGGGCTTCCTCATCGGGCAGAGCCTCCGAGATTATGGGCTTGTAGGGCATCTCGAGAGTGTCGGGCATATGGCAGGCGAAGGAGACGTCGAGGATGCCGGTGGCTATCCCCTGGTTTTCCACCACGTCGACCACCGAGGTGATCAGGTCGCCCGTGCGCCATGTGAAGGCGCTCCCCGGCTCCAGAATTACCTCAAGGTTGGGGTGGCGCCCGCGGAAGGCGCGTATCAGGCTCACGAGGTGGTCAGTGTCATACCCCTGGCGCGTCATCAGGTGGCCACCGCCGAAATTTACCCATTTCAGCTGCGGCAGATACTCGCCAAACTGCTCCTCGAAGGCCGTGAGTACCTTCTCCAGGTCGTAGCTCGTCGACTCGCACAGGGCGTGGAAATGGAACCCCTCAATCCCATGGGGGAGCCGCCCGCCAAGGTCGGCGGCCGTGACGCCGAAGCGCGAGCCGGGCAGGGCAGGGTTGTAGATGTCGGTCTCAATCACTGACACCTGCGGATTCACCCTCAGGCCGGGCGACACCTGCCTGTGGGCCTCGACGCGCTTGTGGAAGCGCTCCCACTGGGCTACGGAGTTGAACGTCAGGTGGGAGCTGCCGTCGAGAAACTCCCCGATGGTGGCGTCGGTGTAGGCCGGGCAATAGCTGTGGGCCTTGGTCTGAAGGTAGTCAAGCCCGAGCTGCAGCTCATTGAGCGACGAGGCCGTGAAGGCCACGCCATACTCGCGGAAGATGTGGAAAGTGCGCCATAAAGCGTTGGCTTTGAAGGCCATGATGATCTTGGCGCCCGAGCGGCGCGACACATCGGCGATCAGCTCCAGATTGCGGCGCAGTCGCTCCTCGTAGACCACATAGAATGGCGTCGGTATGCTGTCGGTAGCTTTCAACTGTGTAAGGTTATTCCGGGTTAATGATTTGAAAACGTGCATATTTCAGCATCAGGCGGCGCTCCTCCACCCCCGAGAAGAGCACTGCGATCTTGTCGCCCGTCATGTCGGAGTCTATGGCCGTGATCCGGCCGCGGCCGAAACGCTCGTGGATGATCTCCATCCCCTGACGCAGTTCGGAAACCTGATGGTTGGTGAATGCGCCCGCCGGGGCTGCCTGAGAGGCTCGCGGAGCGGCCTGACGCAGGGCAGACGGGGCTGCCTGAGAGGCTGCGGCCCTTGCGGCCGAGGCGGCGCTCAGGGGCTTCCAGCGCTCTGACGGGCGGGAGGGGGTGGGCTGGGAAGAGGCCGCAGGGCGGCTCCCGTAGCGGTTGCCGCCGTAGCCGCCGCCATATCCGCCGTATGAGTTGGAATGGTACGACTCGCGGTACGCCTCGTAAGGGTTGCCCGCCGGGCGCCCCAGGTCGGTGCCCTGCACCATCTTCAGATATTGCGTGTCGATGTCGCGGAGGAAGCGCGAGGGCTGGCAGGGCTTGGTCTGCCCGTTGCGGAAGCGCGACGAGGCATAGCAGAGCATGCAGAATTTGCGCGCACGCGTCATGGCCACATACAGCAGCCGGCGCTCCTCCTCCACTGCCGCTGCCGAATCGGCCGCCATGCTCGACGGGAAGAGCTCTTCCTCCACTCCTACCACTATCACATTGTTGAACTCCAGACCTTTGGCGGCGTGGACGGTCATAAGCGTCACGCGCTGCTCCGACTGGTCTTTCTCGTCCTGGTCGGTCAGCAGGGCCACCTCGGCCAGGAAGTCGGTCATGCGCACTGATTCCACCTCGCCTTCGCCCGTTTTCTCGTCGACGAAGTCGCGCACATTGCTGCGTATCTCCTCGAGGTTCTCCTTCTTCGAGATGCTCTCGGGAGTGTTGTCGCTCATCAGCGACGACAGCAGGCGCGAGCGGCTGATGGTCTGGGTGGCAACCTCGTAGGCGTCGGCTCCCGAGGCGTTCAGGGCGTTGAGCCCGGCTATGAGCTGCCGGAAGTCGTCGAGCTTGCGCGCCGTGCCGGAGTTCACCTGCAGCCCGTATTTGTCAGGGTCGCAGATCACCGCCCACATGCTTACGGCCTGATCCATAGCGCACCGCGATACCTTCCCCACCGTCGTGTCGCCTATGCCTCGCGCCGGATAGTTGATCACGCGGCGCAGCGCCTCGTCGTCGTCGGGGTTCACCGTCAGGCGGAAATAGGCGATGGCGTCTTTCACCTCCTTGCGCTGGTAGAACGACAGGCCGCCGTAGATGCGGTAGGAGATGTTGCGCTTGCGCAGCGACTCCTCCAGCCGCCGGCTCTGGGCGTTGGTGCGGTAGAGCACGGCAAACTCGTCGAGCGAGTCGCCGCTCTCGGCTCGCAGGCGCGTGATGCGCGAGGCCACCTGAAAGGCTTCCTCGTAGTCGGTGGCGCAGTTGAGCACCTCGATCTTGGCCCCAAGGTCGTTTTCGGAAAACACCTGTTTGCGTATCTGCTCGCGGTTCTTGTCAATCAGCGAGTTGGCCGCGTCCACGATGTTGCGCGTGGAGCGATAATTCTGTTCGAGCTTGAAAATCTGCAGGTTAGGGTAGGCCTTGCGCAGGTTCAGTATGTTCTTGATGTTCGCGCCGCGGAAGGAGTAGATGCTCTGGGCGTCGTCGCCCACCATGGTCAGATTATGCGCCTCGCGGCATAGCTCGGTGACGATGCAATGCTGCGCGAAGTTGGTGTCCTGATACTCATCCACAAGCACATAGCGGAAAAACTCCTGATAGTGGCGCCTTACGTCGGGGTGGTCGCGGAAGAGCACATTTGTATAGTAGAGCAGGTCGTCGAAGTCCATCGCCCCAGCCAGGCGGCAGCGCGAGCGGTAGGCGGCGTATATGCTGTGGATCAGCGGGCGCTTGCAGCGGCGGTCGGCCTCCATCAGGTCGCGGTCGGCTTGGTATCGCTCCGGGCTTACCAGGGCATTCTTGGCCATGGAGATGGCGCTCTGCACCACCGCGGGCTTATACACCTTGTCGTCAAGCTGCATATCCTTGATTATCTGGCGTATGAGGGCGCGTGAATCGTCGGAGTCGTAGATAGTGAACGAGGGCTTGAATCCTATGCGCTCGGCATTCTGGCGCAGGATGCGCGCAAAGATGCTGTGGAAGGTCCCCATCCAGAGCCGTGCGGCCTGATGGGCGCCCACAAGCTCCTCGATGCGGCGCCGCATCTCGCGTGCGGCCTTGTTGGTAAACGTCAGCGCCACAATGCGGTACGGCTCGTACCCCTGCTCCAGCAGGTGCACTATCTTATACGTCAGCACACGCGTCTTGCCCGAGCCCGCACCGGCTATCACCAGCTGAGGCCCGCCAAGATACTCCACGGCGCTGCGCTGCTGCTTGTTGAGCTTCTGCAGATACTCTTGCATGGTCACACAAACTTGTTAAGCGCCGGGTCGTAGACATAGCCTATCTGCAGGAGCTTGGCCTGCAACTCTTTGGCATCCAGCTGCATATCGTCGCAGAGCGCCTCCAGCGAGCTGTAATCGTCTCTCAACTTCGTGTTCACTAAGCTCAGCAGCATCACCGGGTCCTGCGGCATCCTGTCGTAATACATATCTCTATTCTTGGATTTTTTCGTCGTTAAAATAAACACAAAAGTACGAAATTTTTCCGTAAGTAGCCATCGTGTTTACGCGTATATTATCTAACCGGCTTTTAGTCAGCTGAATGTAATTTCCTCTCGTTTTCCCGGGAAAAAGTGCTAACTTTGCAGCCGGAAACCAACAAACGAACTCTCAGATGTTTAGTATAGAATATTTTCAGGAGCAGGTGGAGCAGGCGCTCGGCTCGCTGCAGTACCCCTCCACAGCTCCGCGGCTCTACGGCCCCATCCGGTACACCCTCCAGGGCGGCGGCAAGCGCATCCGCCCTGTACTTCTGCTGGCCTGCGCCGCATCCTTCGGCATGAAGCCTCAGGAAGTTATGAATCAGGCTCTCGGGGTAGAAATGTTCCACAATTTTACCCTCCTTCACGACGATGTGATGGATAACGCCTCAGTGCGCCGCGGCCGTCCTACCGTCCATAAGCGGTGGGGCACCCCCGCAGCCATCCTCTCGGGTGACGCCATGCTCACCATGGCTACTCAGCTCGTGGCCGCGACTACGCCCGACCGCCTCGCGGAGGTGCTCGCTCTGTTCAACACCACGGCCATGGAGATCTATCAGGGCCAGCAGCTCGACATGGACTTCGAGAGCCGCAGCGACGTCAGCGTGGAGGAATATATGGAGATGATCCGCCTGAAAACCTCGGTGCTCCTGGCCTGCGCATGTCGCATGGGCGCCCTCGTGGCCGGTGCCGACGCCCGGAGCTGCGACGCCCTCTACCGCTATGGCGAGCGTCTGGGGCTGGCCTTCCAGCTTCAGGACGACTATCTCGACACCTACGGCGACCCCGCCGTGTTCGGTAAGGAGATAGGCGGCGACATCGTCAACGAGAAGAAGACGTGGCTATGGATCAACGCCATGGCTGAAGAGGGGATGCGCATGAACGATGTCATCGACCGCAACCTGACCGACTACCGCAAGATCGACGAGGTCAAGGCCATCTACAATGAGCTTCACCTCCCCCAGCGCAGCCACGAACTGATCCGCCGGTACGCCTCGGAAGCTATCGCCGCGCTCGACGATGCCGCCCTGGCTCCCGAACCGAAGCAATTCTTCAACGGTCTGGCGCTCAAGCTCATAGACCGCACAAACTGATACCCCCTGCCGGCTTAGGCCGTTAATTTGCTACTTTGCTGAATGCAACTCATTGATACTCATACTCATCTGAGCGCTGAGGCCTACACCGAGGGCGGCGCCGCCATGGTGGAGGCAGCCATTGCCGCCGGTGTGGTCATGATGATTCTGCCCGGGACCTCGCTCGAAGAGCTCCCGGCCATGAAGCGTCTGGCGGCGCAGTTCCCGCGCCATCTGCGCATGTTTGCAGGGCTGCACCCCACCGAACTCACCGCTGATCCCGAGGCCGCCGTGGCCGTCATACGCCGTGAAATAGAAGAGAACCCCGGGCTGTACGTCGGAGTGGGGGAGATCGGCATCGACCTCCACGAGTCGCCGCACGACGCCGACAGGCAGATGAGGGCCTTCGATGCGCAGTGCCGCATAGCTCTGGACCACGGCCTGCCCGTCAACATCCATTGCCGCGACGGACTTGATGAGGCGCTTGAAGTGCTCCGCGGACTGCCTCAGATGCCCTCAGGAGCCTTCCATTGCTTCGGAGGCAGCGTAGCCGACGTGGAGAAAATCCGCTCGGCAGGCGACTTCTATTTCGGCATCAACGGCATCGTCACCTTCAAGAATTCGGGTCTGCGCTCCACCCTTCCGGCCATTGGGCTCGACCGCATCATTCTCGAAACCGACTCCCCCTATCTCACCCCCGCACCCTTCCGCGGAAAGCGCAACGACAGCTCCTACCTCCCCCTGATCGCCCGCTGCGTGGCTGACACGCTCGGCCTGACACCCGACCGTGTCGCCGGCGTCACCACCGCCTCCGCCCGCTCGCTCTACCATCTGAATTGACAATCCTATCCTCCTCCTCCCTCCTCACTGGGATAAAAGACGCAGTCTTTTATCCCTGCCGTAGGTTCGCCCACGCGCAGGAAAGCGGAAAGCGGAAAGCCTTTGCAATTTTTCACAAATAAAATGCCGCTGCGCGTTCCATATCCCGCGGGAATTGCGTAAATTTGTTGAAAATTGGCGGGAAGCCTCTCCCGCCTGTCCGAAAACAATCATAAACTTCACTACTATAAGCTATTACATCGCAATGAAAAAAAGCGCTTTGCAGAAAGCTCGTGCAGCTTATCAGCCCAAACTCCCCATCGTGCTCACCGGCGCGGTGAAGGCTGTTGAAGGCCACGCCACCCAGTCGGTTGCCGACCAGGAGGCTATCAAATCCCTGTTCCCCAACACTTACGGTCTGCCCGAACTGAAATTCGAGAAAACTACCGCCACCGAGGCCGCCAAGCCTCTGAATGTAGGCGTAATCCTCTCGGGCGGTCAGGCCCCCGGCGGTCACAACGTGATCTGCGGCCTCTTCGACGGCATCAAGAAGATCCACCGCGACAGCAAGCTCTACGGCTTCCTCATGGGCCCCGGCGGCTTCGTTGACCACAAATACATGGAGCTTACCTCCGCCATCATTGACGAATACCGCAACACCGGCGGCTTCGACATCATCGGTTCCGGCCGTACCAAGCTCGAGAACAAGGACCAGTTCGACAAAGGTCTGGAAATCCTCAAGGAGCTGAACATCAAGGCTCTGGTAATCATCGGCGGCGACGACTCCAACACCAACGCCGCAGTGCTGGCTGAATACTACAAGAGCATCAACGCCGGCGTACAGGTGATCGGCTGCCCCAAGACCATCGACGGCGACCTCAAGAACGACGTCATCGAGACCTCGTTCGGCTTCGATACCGCCACTAAGGTCTACTCCGAGGTAATCGGCAATATCCAGCGCGACTGCAACTCGGCCAAGAAATACTACCATTTCATCAAACTGATGGGTCGCTCGGCCAGCCATATCGCCCTGGAGTGCGCCCTGCAGTGCCAGCCTAATGTCTGCATCATCTCGGAGGAGGTAGAAGCCAACGATATGACTCTGGATCAGGTGGTTGACTATATCGCCAACATCGTTGCCAAGCGTGCCGAGACGGGCAAGAACTTCGGTATCGTCCTCATCCCCGAGGGTCTGATCGAGTTCATCCCCGCCATGAAGCGCCTCATCGCCGAGCTCAACGACCTCCTGGCCAAGAATGCCGAAGAATTCGCAGCCGTGGCTCCCGCAGAGCAGCGTCAATATATCATCAACAACCTCTCGGCTGAGAACGCCGCCGTCTACGCTTCGCTCCCCGAAGGAGTGGCCCGTCAGCTCAGCCTCGACCGCGACCCCCACGGCAACGTGCAGGTATCGCTCATCGAGACCGAAAAGCTCCTCTCCGAGATGGTCGGCAAACGTCTGGCTCAGTGGAAGGCCGAAGGCAAATACAACGGCAAGTTCGCTCCCCAGCATCACTTCTTCGGCTATGAAGGCCGCTGCGCCGATCCCTCCAACTTCGACGCCGACTACTGCTACGCTCTGGGCTACAACGCTGCCTGCCTCATCCGCGCCGGCAAGACCGGATACATGTCGAGCGTGCGCAATCTGACCAAACCCTCCGTACAGTGGGTTGCCGGCGGTATCCCCATCACCATGATGATGAACATGGAGCGCCGCCACGGCGAGATGAAGCCCGTGATCCAAAAAGCCCTCGTACGCCTCGACGGAGCGCCATTCCTCAAATTCGCTTCCCAGCGCGACGAGTGGGCTATGAACACCTGCTACGTCTATCCCGGCCCCATCCAGTATTTCGGTCCCGCCGAAGTCTGCGACCAGCCCACTCTCACCCTCAAATATGAGTACCAGGGCAAATAATCCGCTCTGAAATCCCAATATGTAATATCTGCGCGGCGGCTTCTATGTAGGATCTGCCGCGCTGATTATATAATCTTTATTGCATAAAATGTAAGCGTATGAGACCGCTTGCCATCTTAAGTTTAGCCGTAGCCCTGTGTGTGCCGCAGGGCGTGGCCTCATCTGACCGTGAAGCATGGAAGGGGCTCGCCGCCGGCGCGCTGGCTCAGGCAGTGGCGCGTGATTGCGCCGTGCAGCGGCTGGTGCGCTCCGAACTTGGCTCCGGCGGCCTGTGGGACATCCTCAGGCTTACCGAAGGGGACGCCTCTGCTCAGACGTATACAGACATCCTCAATACAGTCCGAATCCCCTATGCCGACCTGAACGATACTCCTGCCGGAGAACTTGTAAGCGTGGCTGACCCTGACTGGTGGGACCGCGGCCTGTTCCCCGAAGCTACCGACTACTGCTCCCGCGACCTGTATCTGTTGCTCCCGGCGGCCCGTGGCACCTCCGCACGTCTGGAAGGGAGGTTCCCGGCTCAGGTTGACACCAGAGATTCGTGCGATGGCGCTCTGCTCACGGGCAGCGGCTCGCTCTTCGGCTCGTCGTGCAGGGTATGGCAGCCTCCGGTGCCCAGCCTGAATGGCGATGTGGCCCGCATGATGTTCTATGCCATAACCGTTTACGGCCACGATTTCCGCACGGCGTGGGACCGCGGCAAGCTCTTCGTCGCCGAGGAGTCGTATCCGGTGATTTCACCGGCCTATGCAGCCCTGTTGCTTGCATGGCATCGCGCCGACCCGCCGGATGCACGCGAACTGCGCCGCAACGAGGTGTTCGCATCCGTCCAGGGGAATGAGAACCCCTTTGTCAGCGACCCACAACTGGCTGAATATCTGTGGGGAACGCTCAAAGGGCAGGCTTACGGGGCGCAAACGCCCGACGACCCCTCCGACCCCGATGATTCTGAGGACAACACACCTCTGCGCGGCCGGTACACCCTGGCGGACAAGCGCATCAGTCTGTCGCACCCGTCCATACCTGAAGATGCGCAGTGGACGGTTGACGATCAGCGAGTTACGGAGCGCTTCCTCGTCCCTGCCGAGCTTGGCGAGGGCCGTCACGAACTGCGCTACACAGCCCCGGGCACCGTCGGCAAACTCATCATCGAAATCTCCAGGTGAGAATGAATCACCCTCACGTAACCAAGGATTCTCATATGTATCGCTTCGTTCAGTATATACCATTGTCCATCAGTAGATTAGTCGTGGCCGCCCTGCTCTTTGCCCCGCTGTCAGGCGCGGGCTTCGGTATGCTTCTGACCTCGTGCAGCCATGAGCCCGTGGAGGCCCCTGACTCAGGTTCGGGATCGCACCGCGGCGACCCGTCTGACCCGTCCGACCCCTCTGACCCAGATTCTCCTGAGGATCCGTTTGGCATCAGTGAGAGCGAACTCTCTGACGCTTCGATGCGCATCTCATTGGGAGCCACTATCTTACGTTATGAAGACCCGGGCACACTCTTCTCTCTTACCGATGTCGCGCAGGGTGCATCTACGGCTACCGGTAGCCAGACTCTACGTGCTGAATCTCTATCTTCAGGGGCGTCCATAAGCCTTACTTCGCAGACGCCCTTTGCCGAGCTGGCAGATTCACCGTCCGGAGCAATCGACCCCAATAGGCTCACCCTCACTGTAGACTCCGAGAGCGCTCCGCTGCGCCGCGCAGCCCTGCTTCGCAACGATGCTTCAACCTTGTGGATAGCCGCCCAGACCCTCGACGGGCGCACCATGCTGCTGGTGCTCACGCTCCCGTTTTAGGCGTCTGCAACCCGTCTGCTACCCGTCTGCAAGGCTCCGATTTTCTCCGGAAGGAGAAGATTCTGAATATATTCACATTATTTTGGGATTTTCTGCCGCGAGAACGGGTTTAAACCGGATTTTTTGCTAAATTTGTAGAATCTACCGCACATGTGTGCGGCAGCCTTTTGATTCTTGCGATTTAGTCTACGCCATGTCCTTTTTTCACTCATTTAAAAGAGCGCTCGGTTTTAGCGATAACGAACTCGAGGAGGAAGAACTCGAGGGGATTGATGCTACCGTTATCCCTCTGAATCAGCGCAATAACCAGACTCCTAAACAGGAATCCGCCGCGCAGGCCGAGAGTCAGGCTCCCGAAGCTGAAGCCGCCGACCGCCCGGACGATGCCTGGGTGGAGGCGCCTTCGTCGGCTGTGCCTACCCGTCTGTTCGACGGGGTGGTGAAAATCTTCAATGAGTCGCTCCCGCCGTTTGTGGCCGAAACCGTCGACCGCGAGGCGCAGGCAGAGTATATCTACCGCTCGCTCGATGCGTCGGTGAAGAGCTACCTGGAGCAGATAGAGATTGACGCCCGCCGCCGCTGCAACGACCGCTGGGAGAATGAGCGCCGCAACATGCAGCTGCAGATGGAGTCGCTGAAGGCTAAATCGCTTAAGGATGAGGAGGAAACCTCCGAAATCAAGAAGCTGAATCTCAGCGTAGAGCGTCAGAAACGCGCCCTGAGCGAACGGATCCGCGACCTTGAGGCTCAGCTTGTTAAGGCTGAATCGGAGATGGAGCAGCTCACTCTGGAGAATAAGAGTATGGCTAACAAGCTGAGAGTCAGTACAGTGCTCGGCGTTGAGCCGGATGTCGACTCCGACCGGATGCGTCAGGCCATGGAGGAGCATGTCGCCGGGCTGCAGGCCAAGCTTGATCAGGCAGGCGCCGACGCCGAAGCCCTCCGGAAACAGCTTGCGGAGGCTAACGCTATGGCAGACAGCCGCCAAAAGGAGGTGGAAGTCCTCACGAAGCAGGTTCAGGATGCCTCAGCTGCCCATGACGCCTCTGCGGAGGAACTCAATCGCGTGAAAGCTGCTAATACTGAGAGCCTTGCAGAGATTGAGGCCTTGAAGAAGGCCCTCGACCAGTCGAAGGTGCACGACGATGTCGGCAATGCCATAGTCAGCGGCCTCAACAATCAGCTCGGCACCGCCAAAGAGGAGCTGGAAGCCGCCAGAAATGAGCTCGAAGTCTTTAAAAATGAGCTGGAAACAGCTATGAATGAGCTTGCTGAGCTCCAGGATAAGCATGCCCGCCTCACCGACGAGCACGCCAAGCTCACCGACGAAAACGAAAAGACCAAGCTTCAGCTGGAGAAAGCCCTTGACGACCTCTCGATTGTGGATGAGATGAATACCCAGCTTGTCCGCCTTGAGGAAGCCCGCAAAAGCAATGAGGCCGTGCTCCGCAAGCAGAAGGAGGACCTCGCCAGGCAGAAGGAAGACCTCACCAGGCAAGCGGAGGACCTCGCACGGCAGACCGATCGCGTGGCCTCGCTGGAGAGTGAGAATTTCGAACTGAACCAGAAGCTCACCCATCGCGACGGGGAGATTCACCATCTTAAGCAGTCGAACGATTCGCTGCGCAAGACCATAGAATCAAACCTCTACGAGCATGCTCAGGCTCACTCAGCTCTGCAGGCCGAGATTAACCGGCTGCGCTCGCTCAAAGGCGTGGACGCAGCGAAAGAGGCCGACGAGAAGGCTGGCATTAACGCCGAGCTCCTCAGCGACAGCTCCGATTTCTCCACTCCCGCTCCCGCTCCCGCCCACGCAGGAAAGCGGAAAGCGGAAAACACCCCGGCCGATCCTCCTCTTTCTTACAGTGATAAAAGACGCAGTCTTTTATCCCCTGCCCTTGGGTCAGCCCACGCAGGAAAGCGGAAAGCGGAAAACATTGCGGATAATCAGAGCCACAACTCTGAAAATCAGACGCATAATACGAACAGGCCGGCAGCCGATCCGGGTAAACCTGCCGGCAAATCCGCCCCCGGGCAAACCCTCAGGATTTCGGCCATCGACGAATCGATTGAGGATACCGACTGGCTCGTGGCTGCTCCTCCCGACCCGAAGAAGAAAGCTGAGCCTGAGGATGACGCCGATTTCGGCTACAAGGCTCCCAGCAAGAAGACTCAGCCCGACGCTCCGGGGCAGATGCTTCTGTTCTGACCATGCCGGCTACCCCCGGGCAAGAAGCCTGAGCCCCGGCGACAATAGAATGATAACCTTTAATGTATCAACTGTTTGAAACGACAATTACGATATATGAAACCTTATAATAGCAACGCAGTGGCCACGGTCGCTGCGGCTTTTGCATTAATCCTCCCCACGGCTTCCGATGCCGAAGCCGCACAGCGCAGCGCCCGGCTTGATGTCAGCGCTATCGCCGAATATGTATATCCTGAAAACGGTGTGAAACGTCCGGCCCGTATGTTGTTCGAGGCCACGGGTGCCACTTATCTGACCCTCGCCGACGGCGGCAAGAAGATTGTGCGCCACGATACGGCCACCGGCAAGGAGCTGGAGACCGTTTTCGATGCCTCCCACACGCGCGAATCGAGCATCTCAGCCGTGGAAGACTTTACTCTGAGCCCCGACGGCACCAAGCTGCTCATCCAGACCGAGGGGGAGGCCATCTACCGCCGCTCGTTCAAGGCGCCTTACTATGTGTTTGAGATTAAGCGCAATATCCTGCGTCCGCTCTCGAAGCAGTTCGCCATGCAGCGGGCCCCGCTTTTCTCGCCCGATGGCCGCATGGTGGCGTTTGTGGTAGATAACAACATCTATATCAAGAAGATAGATTACGACTCGGAGGTGCAGGTGACCACCGATGGCCAGATCAACGCCGTAATCAACGGCGTGCCCGACTGGGTGTATGAGGAGGAATTCTCCACGGCTTCGTCGATGACGTGGGCGCCCGACAATTCCATGCTATGCTTCCTGCGTTACGACGAATCGGCTGTGCCTACCTACGATATGACGCTCTACAAGGGATGGTGCCATCCCAACGATGCCTACGCGCTCTATCCCGGCACGTTCAGCTACAAATATCCCGTGGCCGGCGAACCGAACTCGAAGGTGACGGTCCACAGCTACGATGTGGAGACGCGCAAAACCAAGGAGGTGAAATTCTCCGACCCGGCCATCGAGTATATCCCGCGCATCGAATACGGCGCCACCGACGCCCAGCTGATGGTTGTGACGCTCAATCGCGCTCAGAACCGTATGGAGCTCTACCGCGTAAATCCTAAAACTACAGTGGTGAAGTCGGTGCTGGTCGAGAAGGCCAAGGCGTGGCTGGATCCCGCTGCTTATGAGAACCTTTCCTTCACTCCCGATGGCTTCGTACTGCTCTCGGAGCGCTCGGGCTGGAGCCACCTTTATAAATATACCTACGAGGGTCAGATGGTTCGCCAGGTGACCACGGGCAATTACGATGTTACGGCCTACTATGGCGAAGACCTCCGCGGCAACATCTACTATCAGAGCGAACCCGCAGGCGACACCTCTACGAACCCCGCCGCCGCTCTCGACCGTGTAGTCTGCAGCATTGACCGTCAGGGAAAGAAGATTGAAGCGCTCGGCGCGTCAACGGGCTGGAACTCAGCCAAGTTCACCCCCGGGATGCAGTATGCCCTGCTTGATCACAGCGACGCGCAGACGCCCAACGTCTACACCCTGGTGAACGCCAAGGGGAAGACGCTGCGGACTCTGGAGGACAACGCCGCCTATGCCTCGCGCTATGCCGCCGCCGCTAAGAAGGAGTTTATCACCATTCCCTGCGGCAACACCGTGCTCAACGCCTATATCATCCGTCCGGCCAACATGAGCGCCATGAAGCAGTATCCCGTCATCATGTGGCAGTACTCCGGTCCGGGCTCCCAGGAGGTGGTCAACCGCTGGGGGATGGACTGGGAGCGCTATGCCGCCGATGAGGGTTTCGTGGTGGTGTGCGTGGATCCTCACGGCACCGCTGGCCGTGGAGCCGAGTTTAAGAACGTGGTTTACAAGCAGTTGGGACGCCATGAGACAGCCGACCAGATAGCTGCCGCCCGCTGGATAGCCCAGCAGCCGTGGGCCGACCCTGCCCGCATAGGCATATGTGGCTGGAGCTATGGAGGTTACGAAACCCTCATGGCCGCCACAGCCGGTGACAGCCCGTTTGCAGCCGCTGTGGCGATAGCTCCGGTGACCTCCTGGCGCCTGTACGACACCATCTATGCCGAGCGCTATATGCTTACTCCCGGCGAAAACGAGGAAGGGTATAACGAGAGCGCTCCCCTCAGCCGCGCTTCCTCGCTCGAATGTCCACTTCTGATCATGGCCGGTACGCTCGACGACAATGTGCATCCGGCCAACACCATCGACTTCGTCGGCGAGCTGCAGAAGCACCACCGCTACGCCGACATGATGCTGTTCCCGGCTATGAACCATTCCATACGCGATTGCGACGCCCGTGCGGTAGTTTACAGCCGCATGATGCGCTTTTTCGCCGATAATCTCTGATAGTTTCCACCTATGTTTCGACAGAACGAACGCCGACAGGGGATGACGAAGGCCATCCGGGGGCTGTGGCTCAACTGGGCCATCGGTTTCGGAGTGCTGACGGGGCTGACGATAGCCTCGCCGCTGGTGCCGCATATCATTTTTATCGCTATGGCTCTGATCGGCGTGGCCATCCTTCTGAAAATCCGCGGCACGCAGCGAAAGGGGAAAATGCCTGTGTGCTGCCGCCTGAACCAGCAGGTGACGGCCGTAATCTTCGTGGCGGTAGTGGTCACGCTGGCTGTGTCGCTTGCCGTCAGCCTCTGGGATATCACAGAGCTGACGGGTGAGGCCTTCAACAGCGATACCCCTCTGCTGATTATCCTTGTCAATGCCCCGGTGGCGGTGGGAGTCTCGCTGAGCTTCCTGCTGAACCGTCGCGAACCGTATGTGTGTCAGACCTGTAAAGCCACCTTCGGCAATGTGATTGAGCAGGGCTTCATCGGCGGCCTTTACCGCCGCGAATGGCGCTTTCAGACGCGTCTGCTCTGCGGCCTGACACTGGTGCTGGCCGTAGTCGACTGGACCTACTATCTCAACAGCTACACCAACGTCACGTTCACACGCGAGGATATGTTCTTCTTCGTGTGGCTCCCGGCTTCTACCTATGTGCTGTCGCTCGTCTATCTCGGATTCCGCTGCTATGCGCTCTGGAACTATTACTGCAATCAGGACGAGGGGAACTACGTAAGACGTCCCGGCACCACTACGTTGCGGTATCTCATCATTCAGGGCGACCGTATGCTGCTGAATTTCAGAGGCGTCGGGGCAAGATATCTCAACGACGCCGTGATGAAGAAGTTCGACACTCCGGCTATCGACGTTGCTCCGTATCATGCTCAGGAGACCCCTGGCGAGGCCGACATGACGTTCCGGCGTATCTCTGGCATCCGCGATTTTGAGTCAAAGCCTATATACGAGAGCGCCGACACGGTGACGTTTCAGAACATCTTCCACTACTTCATCTTCGTGCCGGAAGATCTGGAGCTTGCCGACACCGATATCACGGGCGAATGGTTCACATGGGGGAATATCCTCCAGATGGCCCGTCAGGACCTCCTGACGCGTGAACTCCTTAGTGAGATAGAGCGCATCTACACAGTGGTAATGGCATGGAAGACCTACGACATCACCGGCCGTTGCATCTACCCGATAAAGCATTACCGGCCCACATTCCGCCTGCGCGACCTGCATCTGTGGGATGTGGACTACAACGACCCGCGCTGGCTGCGTGTGGCGCGCTACAATCAGGACAAATGGTGGTATCCGCTCTGGGGCCTGCTGAATATCCGCACTCTCTGCTGCGATGCCAAATCGCCCGAGCCTGACCCGAGAGTTGACCCGCAGAACTTCGACCGTCATGACTGAGCGCCCGATTGTAGCCATAGTAGGACCGACGGCTTCGGGCAAGACGCGCCGAGCCGTGGAGGTGGCCCGTCGCTTCGGCGGCGAGATTATCAGCGGCGATTCGCGTCAGGTGTACCGAGGCATGACCATCGGCACGGGCAAAGACCTTGAGGAATACGGCGAGGTGCCCTATCATCTGGTGGATATAGAGCCCGCCGGGGTGAAATACAATCTTTTCGGCTTCCTCCGCGATGCAGCCGGGGCTTTGGAGGGGATCCGCAGCCGGGAAGCGTTGCCGGTGGTATGCGGAGGCACGGGGATGTATGTCGAAGCGTTTGTCAATGGCGTCAGTCTGCCGCAAGTGCCTGAAAATCCGCAGCTTCGCAAATCTCTGTCGGGAAAATCTCTTGAGGAGCTGACAGCCATCCTTGCCTCGATGAAGGCCATGCACAACACTACCGACGTGGATACCGCCCAGCGCGCCATCCGTGCCATAGAGATTCAGACATACTACGAGGCGCATCCTGAGGCTCAACAACTTACCACTCCCTTACGTCCGCGCCGTGCCGTAGTGGTGGGCGTGGATATTCCGCGCGATGACCGCCGCCGACGCATCAGCGAACGCCTGCAGGCGCGCCTTGACCAGGGGATGGTCGACGAGGTGCGCTCGCTGCTCTCTGCGGGCATCAAGGCTGACGATTTAATCTATTATGGCCTTGAATATAAGTGGGTTACTCAATACGCCATCGGCGAAATCACTTATCAGGAGATGTTTGCAGGTCTTGAGACGGCTATCCATCAGTTTGCCAAGAGGCAGATGACGTGGTTCCGGGGTATGGAGCGTCGCGGATGGCCTATTCACTGGCTGCGCTACGATATGCCGACCGAGGATTTCACCGGCGAAGTGGGGCGCCTGCTGGACGCCTATGTGGATAAATAGCCGTTATTGAGGTGTATCTCTTATAGTTTCAAACGTATGAAAATCAGTCGTTCACATCCCTTACTCACCCTGCTGACTCTTATGGCTTGCTTTGCTTTAGCCTTAACGGAAGCCAAGGCCGGCGATGGGGCAGAGGCTGATGTGCCAAAGACTGAAAAACTCAGGAAAGGGGAGAGCCTGATACGCGATTTCGTGGCCGACGCTGATGAATACGGCGTAGAATTGGCCACGACCGTGCCGCGGGTGGCCAATGTGCCCGAAAAGCGCCGGTTGATCTGGACCATGCTGTGGAGCGCGGCGGAAGCGTCGGCAGGCTCTGGCGCGACATCCGCTGCGGCAGCTGACGTGAGGCTGGAGTGCTTTATCGGCAATACCTGGGAGTTTGAGGCCGAGGGAAAGCGTTATATCGAGATAGCCGTGGCAGTCCGCCATCCTGGAGCTGTGTGGCAGGTCGTTGACACGCAGAAGGTTGCCAAAGGTGTCGCGCTCCAGAAAGGCCACAATACGCTCTCCGTATCTTACGCCTCCGGTCGGATGGAGGTTGCCATGGGCGAGGACTATTTATATAATGTGTGCTCGGTGGAACTGCCCGGAGCCGGTGGGGCGGAGCAAGAGCCCGCATCGTGCTATCGGTTTAAAGACGTGATGCTTACAGCCGGTGCCGACCTGAAAATCGACTGCTTTACCGCTTCCTCGGCATCGGAACTCGACCTTCTGCCCGCCACGGTCTGGACTCTGCCTGAGATTGAGCAGTATCTGGCTGCGGCACCAGCCGGAGTTGCAGGCCGCTGGGAAGCGCTCGACCGCGACCTTGACACTTCACTGGCCAAATCCGGAGGCACCTATTCGCTCGCCGTGGTGCCTCGCAAAAGCCCCTCTGATTCATCATCATTGGCCGTTGCCGCAGTTCCGGCACATGGCCTGAAGGTTATCCCCGGCGCCCCGGCCACCGGAACGATAGCCTATGAAATCATCTATCTGGGTGGCGCCAAGGTCTATGGGTCGCACTGGATGCCCGGCATGGTCAAGGGGTATCTCTATTCCACACCGTTCGAGAACCATTACAACCTCGTATGGTTCGACGCTCAAAAGCTCTCGATGGGGCCTGATCTCTTCGCCGACTTCACCTCTCCCTCAATTCTCACCCTGCGCTTCCCGCTCCACAACTCCACCCTCCGCTTCGCCAAGCCCTAACCGCTTCCCTCTTCCTTTGCCGTGATAAAAGCCTGCGGCTTTATTCCCGCCGCTTCCCTGCGTAAGGGCGGACCCACTGGCAGGGGATAAAAGACTGCGTCTTTTATCACAGTGAAGAAAGCGGAGGATAGGCTGGAGCGCTTCCCGCTTTCCATGGATGGGGAAGCATGGGAAGCAGGAGGCGAATATGGGAAGCAGGGGAAGCCGGAATGATAATGAATATACGATAAAATTAGAGCGCACCCGGTGGGGATGCGCTCTGTGATGGGGTATGATGTGTGGGGGAGTGGTTGTCTGTCGCCCCCTCCGTCGCAGTGTCGGATCAGGGGATGAGCTGGTATTTGCGGAATACTTTCTGGATGGTTTCAAGGGCGTATTCTACCTGCTCTTTGGTGTGGGTGGCCATCAGGCTGAAGCGGATGAGGGTATCCTGCGGTGCTACTGCCGGCGATACTACCGGGTTGACGAACAGGCCTGCATCAAAGAGGTCGCGTACCACATGGTATGTCTTGAAGTCGTCGCGGATGAACAGCGGGATGATAGGTGTGGACGTATTGCCGATCTCGCAACCCATATTGCGGAAGCCTTCGAGGGCGAAGTTGGTAATCTCCCAGAGGTGCTCCTGACGCTCGGGCTCAGCCTGCATGATTTCCAGAGCTTTGAGCGCTGCGGCGGTAGATGCCGGAGTGATGGAGGCTGTGAAGATATAGGAACGTGAGTGGTGGCGCAGATAGTTGGTAATCTCTTTGTCAGTGGCGATGAAGCCACCCAGCGAAGCGAACGATTTGGAGAACGTACCCATCACGAGGTCAACGTCTTTGGTCACTCCGAAGTGGTCGCAGGTGCCGCGGCCGCCTTTGCCGAATACTCCGATGCCGTGAGCTTCGTCGACCATTACGGAAGCGTTGTATTTCTTGGCCAGACGCACGATCTCGGGGAGGTTGGCTACGTCGCCTTCCATCGAGAATACGCCGTCGGTGACGATGAGCTTCACCTTGTCGGGGGCGCATTTCTGCAGCTGCTTCTCCAGCGACTCCATGTCGTTGTGCTTGTATTTGAGGCATGTGGAGAAGCTCAGGCGGCGACCTTCGATGATTGAGGCGTGGTCTTGCTCATCCCAGAGGATATAGTCTTCACGGCCTGTCAGGCAGGATACTACGCCGAGGTTCACTTCGAAACCGGTGGAATAGATCATCACGTCTTCCTTGCCGATATATTTGGCGATGGCCTGCTCAAGCTCTTTGTGGATGTCGAGCGTACCGTTGAGGAAGGGGGAACCGGCGCAACCGGTGCCGTATTTCTTCGTGGCTTCGATAGCGGCTTCTTTGATGCGCGGGTCAGCAACCAGGCCTGAATAGCAGTTGGATCCGAACATGAGCACTTTTTTACCGTTGATGATTACTTCGGGCTCCTGCTCTGATTCGATGGCGCGGAAGTAGGGATAAACGCCTGCAGCTTTGGCTTCCTGAGGAGCTGTGTATTGCGCGAGCTTTGCTTGTAATAGCTTCATACTTACTTTAATAGGTATTTGTAAGTTGGGTCAACAATGGATGGTGGCAGGTGATGGCACGGTTGACGTCACGGCGACCGGATCAAGAGAGTGGGTATCCGCCACCAAAAATCGCTACAAAATTAATCATTTTTTGGCAATAATCAGCCATATCATCGGAAAAATCTGCACTCTTATGGCTACTTTTGAGCAACTTTTTAAACTTTCGTTAATTTTTTAGGCTTCTTTTGTAGAAAAATGTTGCTTTGCAGGCCTTCGGCATGGCAAATCAACAAGCGGCCACGGTGGTGTCAAGGAAAAAAGAAGATGCACCGGGGCTATCACCGTAAGCCCGGGTGCATCTTCTATATGTGATGGAAATATCAGCAGAGGATTACTTTGCGGGGGTTTCCTCGTGGACGCCGGCGATTTCGGGGTCGATGAGGATGCGGCCGCAGTATTCACACACGATGATCTTCTTGTGCATCTTGATTTCCAGCTGCTTTTGGGGCGGGATGCGGTTGAAGCAGCCGCCGCAGGCGTTACGCTGGATGTAGACTACGCCAAGACCGTTGCGGGCGTTCTTGCGGATGCGCTTGAAGGCGTTGAGCGTATAGGCGTCGATCTGAGGTTCGATCTCTTTGGCCTGTGCGCGGAGCGCTTCTTCTTTCTGGCGGGTTTCCGACACGATCTCTTCGAGTTCGGCACGCTTTTCGGCGAGCACATGTTCGGAGTCCTGCACTTTTTCTTTGGTCAGGGCGATGTCGGCGGTCTTGTTCTCGATCAGGCGCTGGAACTCGTTGATGTGCTTTTCGCCGAGCTCTACCTCGAGGGTCTGGAATTCCACTTCCTTGGTAAGCAGGTCGAATTCGCGGTTGTTGCGCACGTTGTCGAGCTGCTCTTTGTAGGTGGCTATCTTATTGTTGGAGTCTTTGATTTTCTCTTTCTCGCGGGCGAGTTTCACCTTGAGGTCTTCGACCTCGGCGGTGTAGTTTTCGATGCGGGTCTGGAGGCCGGCGAGGTTGTCTTCGAGGTCTTTCACTTCCAGAGGGAGCTCGCCGCGGATAGCTTTGATGCGGTCGATTTCGCTGAGGATGGTCTGGAGCTCGTAGAGCGATTTCAGCCGGTCCTCTACCGAGAGGTTTTCGGGTTTCTGTTTATCGGTGGCCATTGCGCTTACAGATAAATTATGGGATTTGTTTCTTTTTCTGATTTACAGACTGCAAAGTTAGGAAATTTTTCTGACAAAATTTCGCAAATTATCTCTTTTGTACAAACTTCGGTCTCGAAATGGCCTGCATCCACCAGCAAAATGCGGTGGGCATGGTCGAGAAACTGGTTGAGTTTGGCGTCGGCTGTGACGTAAGCCTGGGCTCCGGCGGCTATGGCTTCGGGGAGGAATTCCGCCGCCGACCCTCCGCAGAGGGCCACGCGTGAAATCCTTAGCCCTTCGGGCCAGTGCGACAGGCGCAGCGTCGGGGTGCCGAACACGGCTTTCACGCGCCTGGCGAACTCCTCGGGCGTCAGCGCCTCTCCGTCGGGTAGATTCCCAACCACTCCGAGTCCGGCGCCGGGATGGGCGGGCTGGGGCACCAGAGTGTGCACATCTTCCAGCCCCATCATCCGCGCCATGCGCCACGACACGCCGCCGGGGGCGGAGTCCATGGCCGTGTGGGTGGAGTAGACTGTAATCCCCATGGCGCATGCCTTGGCCAACACGCGCTCGGGGCGGTTGCGCCCGGCCACGCACTTGACGCCGTGGAACAGCAGCGGATGGTGGCTCACCACCATGTTGCAGCCGCGCTCGAGGGCCTCGTCGAGGATGGCCTCGGTGACGTCCATGCAGACGAGCACTCCGCCTACCGGGCCTTTGGGGTCGCCCACCTGCAGCCCGGTGTTATCGTAGCTTTCCTGCAGATACGGGGGCGCATAAGCCTCTATCGCAGAGATAATATCGTTGGCAGTCATTTATTTATCCTTTTCGGGGAGCACCACCTCGAGCGAGAGCTCGTCGAGCTGCTTGTCGTCGAGCGGAGCCGGAGCATCGAGCATCACGTCGCGGCCTGAATTGTTCTTCGGGAAGGCTATGCAGTCGCGGATGCTGTCGAGGCCGGCGAAGAGCGATACCCAGCGATCGAGCCCGTAGGCGAGACCTCCGTGAGGGGGCGCTCCGAACTTGAAGGCGTTCATCAGGAAGCCGAACTGCTCCTGAGCCTTCTCGGGGGTGAAACCGAGGATCTCGAACATCTTGGCCTGCAGCTTGGAGTCGTGGATACGGATGGAACCGCCGCCCACTTCCACGCCGTTGACCACCATGTCGTAGGCGTCGGCGCGCACCTCTTCGGGCTTTGTGTCGAGCAGGGGGATATCCTCGTCTTTGGGATGGGTGAAGGGGTGGTGCATGGCCATCAGGCGCTGCTCCTCGTCGCTCCATTCAAACATCGGGAAGTCGACTACCCACAGGCAGGCGAACTTGTTTTTGTCTCTGAGTCCGAGCTGCGAGCCCATCTCCAGACGCAGCTCGCACAGTTGCTTGCGCGTCTTCATTGCGTCGTCGCCGCTGAGGATCAGAATCAGGTCGCCTGGCTCGGCTCCGAAGGCCTCCTTCATCTGCTGCAGGGTAGCCTGGTCGTAGAATTTGTCGACCGACGATTTCACGTTGCCGTCGGCTTCCACGCGGGCGTAGACCATCCCCTTGGCGCCGATTTGCGGACGTTTCACAAATTCGGTCAGCTGGTCGAGCTGCTTGCGCGTATAGTGGGCTGCACCTTTGGCGCAGATACCGCCGATGTAGGCTGCATTGTCGAATACGCTGAAGCCGTGGCCTTTGAGGATGTCCATCAGTTCGACAAATTTCATGCCAAAGCGCAGGTCGGGCTTGTCAGAGCCGTAATATTTCATGGCGTCGGCCCAGGGCATGCGCTGGAAAGGCTCAGTGAGCTCCACTCCGCGCAGCTCCTTGAACAGATGCTTGGCCATACCTTCGAAAAGCTCGATGATATCGTTCTGCTCCACGAAGCTCATCTCGCAGTCGATCTGAGTGAACTCCGGCTGACGGTCGGCGCGGAGGTCTTCGTCGCGGAAGCACTTCACGATCTGGAAATAGCGGTCCATGCCCGACACCATAAGCAGCTGCTTGAGAGTCTGGGGCGACTGGGGCAGGGCGTAGAAGCATCCGGGATTCATGCGCGAGGGCACCACGAAGTCGCGGGCGCCTTCGGGAGTGGAGCCTACCAGCATCGGGGTCTCGATTTCGAGGAAGCCCTTGGAATCCAGATAGCGGCGCACTTCCATGGTCATGCGGTGGCGCAGCTCAAGGTTGCGGCGCACGATGGGGCGGCGCAGGTCGAGATAGCGGTATTTCATGCGGATGTCGTCGCCGCCGTCGGTCTCGTCTTCGATGGTGAAGGGGGGCACTTCCGAGGGGTTGAGCACCTTAAGCGAAGAAGCTATAATCTCGATGTCACCTGTTGGGAGAGCGGGATTCTTGCTCGATCGCTCAGCCACTTTACCGGTGATCTGTACCACATATTCGCGGCTAAGATGGTTGGAAGCCTCGCAGAGCGCGGCGTCGGTGTCGTTGTTGAATACGATCTGGGTGATTCCGTAGCGGTCGCGAAGGTCAAGGAAGGTCATGCCTCCCATCTTGCGCACGTGCTGTACCCATCCTGAGAGCGTTACCTCTTTTCCGGCATCGGCCAGACGAAGCTGACCGCATGTGTTGGTTCTGTACATTGCTGTTATGTTTTTAAGTATGGCCGCCGCTGGAGGCGACCCCCAAATTATTATTACCTGTTTTGCCCCGAGCAGGCGATGCTGCCTTATCCAGGCGAAGCGTTGCCCCGAGCGGGCGTACCCATCCCCTCTGAAAACTGCAAATTTAGCTATTTTTTACTAATTTCCACCGAAATTTTCACCTTTTCTGCGGCCTTTTCTGCGGCTGTGACCCCATTGCATTGATTTGTGCGAAAATCGAGACCTCTTTCATGCGAAAATCGCTTGTCTTCACAAAAAAAGCCTTATATTTGTGAGTAAAACCAAAACCCTTGAATCCGATGTCGGAAAAACTTATAGAATGTGTGCCCAATTTCAGCGAAGGGCGCGATAAATCCAAAATTGATGCCATAGTCGCCGCCATAAGTCGCGGCGGCAAAGTCAAGGTGCTCGACGTTGATCCCGGCGAGGCCACCAACCGCACCGTAGTCACCTTTGTGGGTGCTCCCGACGATGTAGCGGAGGCCGCTTTTGCCGGCGTTAAGGCCGCAGCCGAGCTCATCGACATGCGCCATCATTCCGGCGCTCACCCGCGCATAGGAGCCACCGACGTGCTCCCGCTCATCCCCGTAAAGGGTGTCACCCTCGAGGAGTGCGCAGCCATGGCCGAAGCTCTGGCGCGCCGCATTGCCGACGAGCTGGAGATCCCCACCTACTGCTACGAGGCCGCCGCCCGCCGTCCGGAGCGCAAGAATCTGGCCGTATGCCGCAAGGGTGAATACGAAGCCCTGGCCGAAAGGGTGCTTGACCCGGCGGAAGCTCCCGATTTCGGTGCCCGTCCGATGGATGAGCGCATGGCCCGCAGCGGCGCCACAGTGGTCGGTGCCCGCAATTTTCTTATAGCCGTGAACTTCAACCTCAACACCACCTCTACGCGCCGCGCTAACGCCATCGCCTTCGACGTGCGCGAGAAAGGCCGTCCCAAACGTCAGGGCCCGCTGGTGACCGACCCGGTGGTCAAGGATGCCGACGGCAAGACAGTGATGATACCCGGCACCCTTCCCGGTACGAAGGCCATAGGCTGGTACATAGACGAATACGGCATTGCTCAGGTGAGCATGAACATCACCGACATAGCCGCCACACCGCTCCATGTGGCCTTCGACGAGGTATGCCGCGCCGCACAGGCCCGCGGCGTACGCGTCACCGGCACTGAGATCGTGGGTCTTGTGCCTCAGAGCGCCCTGCTGGATGCCGGACGCTATTTCCTGCGCAAGCAGCAGCGCTCCACGGGCGTCGGCGACGACGAACTGATACGCATCGCCATAGCCTCCATGGGCTTGTCGGAGCTGCGTGAGTTCGTGCCTGCAGAAAAGGTGATAGAGCAGCTGGTGGCTCCGGCCTCCGACGCCAAAAAACTCGTCGATCTTACCTGCCGCCAGTTCGCCCTGGAGACAGCCAGCGAGTCGCCGGCTCCCGGAGGCGGTTCGGTGTCGGCCTATATGGGCGCACTCGCTGCCGCCCTGGGCACGATGGTGGCAAACCTCTCGGCTCACAAACCGGGCTGGGATGCCCGCTGGGAGGAATTCTCCGACCAGGCCGACCAGGGGCAGGCCCACCTGAGCCGTCTGCTGGCGCTTGTGGACGAGGATACCGCCGCATTCAACAGGATTATGGATGCCTTCAATCTCCCCAAGGCCACGCCTGAAGAGAAGGCCGCTCGCACGGAGGCTATCCAGGACGCCACACGCTATGCCACAGAAGTGCCTCTGCGCACCATGAAGGCCGCCGCGGCTGTGATGCCCCTGCTGCTCTCAATGGCCCGCACGGGCAATCCGGCCTCGTCCTCTGATGCCGGTGTGGGCGCTCTGGCTGCGCGCTCGGCTGTGATGGGCGCATGGCTCAATGTGCGCATCAATGCCGCGTCGCTCCACGACCGCTCTCTGGCTCAGTCGCTCCTCGATGAAGCCGCCGCTATCGCCGCTGAAGCCTGCCGCGCCGAGACCGAAGTCCTCGCGGCTGTCGATGCCCATCTCGGATGATTTAAAGAAACAAAGGCACCCCCACAGGGATTGCCAGTAGAATACTAACTTATTCATAATTGTCTGAATGACAAAATATTTTCACCAGGCTGTGGCCGAAGGTATCCCCTCGGTGCTCCCGCCTAAAAGACCCTATGATACGGAGGTGAACCACGCTCCGCGACGTAAAGATATTCTCACTGATGCCGAGAAACGGCTCGCCCTGCGCAACGCCCTGCGTTATTTTCCCGCGCAGATGCACGCCGAGCTGGCGCCCGAGTTTGCCGACGAGCTGCGCACCTACGGCCGCATCTATATGTACCGCCTGCGTCCCGACTATGAGATGTATGCCCGCCCGATTGACGCATATCCCGCCCGGTCGCGCAAGGCTGCTGCCATAATGATGATGATTCAGAACAATCTCGACCCGAGGGTGGCTCAGCATCCCCACGAACTGATTACTTATGGCGGCAACGGCGCAGTGTTTCAGAACTGGGCGCAGTATCGCCTGACCATGCAGTATCTCTCTGAGATGACCGATGAGCAGACTCTGGTGATGTATTCTGGCCATCCGCTCGGCCTGTTCCCGAGTCATCCCTCGGCTCCGCGTGTGGTGGTCACCAACGGCATGGTTATCCCCAACTATTCCAAGCCCGACGACTGGGAGCGCCTCAACGCCATGGGCGTCAGCCAGTACGGTCAGATGACCGCCGGCTCATATATGTATATAGGCCCGCAGGGTATCGTCCACGGCACCACCATCACCGTGCTCAACGCCGCCCGTCGTCAGCGCGGCAGCGACGACTTCGGCGGCATGCTCTTCGTGACCGCCGGTCTCGGCGGCATGTCGGGCGCTCAGCCCAAGGCCGGCAACATAGCCGGAGTGGTGAGCGTCACGGCCGAAATCAACCCGAAGGCTGTGGAAAAGCGCTACGCCCAGGGATGGGTCGACGAGGTCTACGACAGTCTCGACACGCTCATAGACCGCATCCGCAAGGCTACTGAGGCCAAGGAGACGGTCTCGCTGGCCTATCAGGGGAATGTGGTCGATCTCTGGGAGCGTCTGGCCGACGAGCAGATCGACGTGAATCTCGGCTCTGACCAGACTTCGCTCCATAACCCATGGGCCGGTGGCTACTATCCCGCCGGACTCACCATCGGAGAGTCGCAGCGCATGATGGCTGAAGAGCCGGAGCGCTTCCGCCAGGCTGTGCAGGCGTCCCTGCGCCGTCAGGTAGATGCCATCAACCGCCTTGCAGCCCGCGGAATGTATTTCTTCGATTATGGCAACGCCTTCCTGCTGGAGGCTTCGCGCGCCGGAGCCGACGTAATGGCCGCCGATGGCGAAAGCTTCCGCTATCCATCATATGTTCAGGATATTATGGGCCCGCTGTTTTTCGACTACGGTTTCGGCCCCTTCCGCTGGGTATGCTCTTCAGGCCGGCCGGAGGATCTGGCTGTCACCGACCGTCTGGCAGCCGCAGTGCTTGAGGATATGCTTGCCTCGGCTCCCGCAGAGATCCGCGGCCAGCTGGCTGACAATCTCCACTGGATCCGCCGCGCTGAGGAGAACCATCTGGTGGTCGGTTCGCAGGCCCGCATACTTTACGCCGACTGCGAAGGCCGCACGCGCATAGCCCGTGCATTCAACGATGCCATAGCCCGCGGCGAAATCTCCGCTCCGGTGGTGCTGGGCCGCGACCATCACGATGTGTCAGGCACAGATTCCCCCTATCGCGAGACGTCGAACATCTACGACGGGTCAAACCATTGCGCCGACATGGCTATACATAATGTAATAGGCGACTCCTTCCGTGGAGCCACGTGGGTTTCGATCCATAATGGCGGCGGCGTAGGCTGGGGCGAGGTGATCAATGGCGGCTTCGGCATGGTCATCGACGGTTCGCCCGAGAGCGCCAAGGCTATTGATGAGATGCTTTTCTGGGATGTCAACAACGGCATAGCCCGCCGCTCATGGGCTCGCAACGAGGGCGCCCTGTCGGCCATACGCCGGCAGATGGAGCGCACCCCGGGCCTGCGCGTCACTCTCCCCAATTTCGCTTCCGATTCTGTAATCGACGAAGCACTGTCATAACCACCCACCAATCCACCTCCGACTATGGAAATTCATCATATCAGCCCGCAGTGGCTTACCATCGACCGTGTAGCCGAAATCCTCGACCACGGCATGCATCTGGCTCTCAGCGAAGAGTCGTGTCAGCTAATCACATCGTGCCGCGAATACCTCGACCGCAAGGCCGCTGAGGAGAGCGAGCCTATCTATGGCGTCACCACCGGCTTCGGCTCGCTTTGCAACATCTCCATCGAGGCCGACCAGCTGGCCACGCTCCAGAAGAATCTGGTGATGAGCCATTCGTGCAACATCGGCGAGCGTGTACCGCGTGAAGTAGTTAAACTGATGTTGCTCAATAAGATACAGTCGCTGAGTTACGGCCATTCGGGCGTGCAGCTGATTACGGTGCAGCGCCTTGTGGATTTCTTCAATGCCGATATTCTCCCGCTGGTGTTCACCCATGGCTCGCTCGGAGCTTCGGGCGACCTGTCGCCGCTGGCCAACCTCTCGCTCCCTCTGCTGGGATTGGGCGAGGTGGAAATGCATGGCGAGGTGATCCCCGCATCGGAAATGCTTAAGAAGATGGGGTGGGAACCTATCCAGTTCCAGTCGAAGGAGGGTCTGGCCCTGCTCAACGGCACTCAGTTCATGTCGGCTTACGCCACATGGGCAGTAATTGAGGCCCGCCGCCTCAGCCGTTGGGCCGACAAGATCGGGGCGCTGTCGCTTGATGCCTTCGATGGCCGCATAGAGCCGTTCCTCGCGCAGATTCAGAAGGTGCGTCCTCATCCGGGTCAGAAATCCACGGCATCAGCTATCCGCGATTATCTTCAGGGTAGCGAGCTGATAGCCCGGCATAAGCAGCATGTGCAGGATCCCTATTCGTTCCGCTGCATACCGCAGGTCCACGGCGCCGCCAAGGATACCATAGAGTTTGTGGCCGAGGTGATCGAGACGGAAATCAACTCTGTGACCGACAATCCCACCATCTTCCCCGAAGATGATCTGATAATCTCGGCCGGCAACTTCCACGGCGAACCGATCGCCATCCCGATGGACTCGCTGGCTATAGCCCTTAGCGAACTGGCCAATATCTCCGAGCGCCGCACGTTCAAGCTGATCTCGGGCGTGCGCGGCTTGCCGTCGTTCCTGGTTGCCAATCCTGGCCTGAACAGCGGATTCATGATTCCGCAGTATACGGCAGCCTCTATCGTAAGCCAGAATAAGGGGCTGTGTTGGCCGGCTTCATGCGACAGCATCCCGTCGTCGCAGGGCCAGGAAGATCATGTGTCGATGGGAGCGAATGCCGCCACCAAGCTCTACCGCGTGGTGGAAAATACGCGCAGGGTTCTGGCCATCGAGATTTTCAATGCGGCTCAGGCGCTCCATTTCCGCCGTCCGCTGCGCTCGTCGGAGGTGCTGGAGCAGATGGTAGAGGAATTCCGCCAGCGCGTCCCGTTCATCGAAAACGATACGGTGATGTATCCCTATATCAACGAGGCTATCGACTTCCTCGCCTGCGAACCGGTCTGATAACAATATCTCAATGAACACGCTTTTCGTCAACATCGGCTGCCTCGTCGGCGCCTACACTCATGCTCCGCGCCTGCTTGCCGGGGAGGAGATGGGCCATGTAGCCATCCTGCGCGATGCATGGCTCCTGACTCAGGATGACAAGATTCTCGCCTGGGGTAAGATGGCAGACCTCCCCGAGGCAGTGCCGAATCTCTCTGACTCCACGCAGCGCGTAGACGTGGCCGGAGGATGGGTGCTCCCGGCTTTCTGCGATTCCCATACTCATATTGTATATGCCGGCGACCGTTCCGCAGAGTTTGAAGACAAAATCCGCGGCCTGAGCTATGAGGAGATCGCCCGCCGGGGCGGTGGTATCCTCAATTCGGCCGACCTTCTGGTCTCCACACCTGAGGACGAGCTTTACCGCCAGAGTATGCTTCGCGTCAACGAAATGATGCGCAAGGGCACAGGTGCCATTGAGATCAAAAGCGGATATGGCCTTACACTTGAAGGCGAACTGAAGATGCTGCGGGTGATACGCCGCATCCGTGAGTCGGTGCCGGCAGTCGTTAAGGCCACATTCCTTGGCGCCCATGCCGTAGGACGTGCATACGCCGGGCGTCAGAGCCGTTATGTCGATTATATTATTGACGAGATGATACCCGAGGTGGGCCGTCAGCAGTTGGCCGACTTCGTTGATGTGTTCTGCGACCGTGGCTTCTTCACCCCTGATGAGACCGCACGGATCCTGGAAGCGGCCGCACGGTGGGGGATGGTGCCTAAGATTCATGCCAATGAGCTCGACGTGTCGGGCGGAGTGCAGGTGGGCGTGGCCCATGGCGCTCTGTCGGTCGACCATCTTGAACGCACCACTGAGGCTGAAATCGAAGCCTTACGCGGCTCTGCCACTATCCCCACGATGCTCCCGGGTGCTTCGTTCTTCCTCGGAATGCCTTACGGCAACGCCCGCGGCATGATCGGCGCAGGCCTTCCGCTGGCCTTGGCCTCCGACTATAATCCGGGCTCATCCCCCTCGGGCGATATGCGCATGGTGGGCTCGCTGGCTTGCTTCCGCATGAAGTTGCTGCCGGAAGAGGCGCTCAACGCTACTACAGTCAACTCCGCCGCGGCAATGGACGCCGCTTTTTGCGGATCTATCGCACCCGGTTCGCTTGCCAACCTGATAGTTACCGCGCCGCTCTCCTCCCTGGCATACCTTTATTATGCCTACACCTCGCCTCTGATCAGCGCTGTCTATCTCCGCGGCCAAAAACTCTGATCCGGATACGAAAAAGGCCGCCGACCCCGGATGGGATGGCAGCCTTTTTTGATAGATTAGCGGCTGATTACTTGTTGCCGAAGTAGCGGTCGTACAGACCCTTGAAACCGCGGCCGTGACGGGCTTCGTCTTTTGCCATTTCGTGAACGGTGTCGTGGATGGCATCGAGGTTAGCCTTCTTGGCGTTGGCGGCGATACGCATCTTGTCAGCGTTTGCACCGGCTTCAGCCATCATGCGCTTGTAGAGGTTGGTCTTGGTGTCCCATACGCAGTCGCCAAGAAGTTCGGCAAACTTCGAAGCGTGCTCTGCCTCTTCGAAAGCGTAGCGCTTGAAGGCTTCGGCGATTTCGGGATAACCCTCGCGGTCGGCCTGACGCGACATGGCCAGATACATACCCACCTCCGTACATTCGCCGTTGAAGTGAGCGTTCAGGTCTTTAATCATCTCTGCGTCGCAACCTTTGGCTACGCCGATTTCATGCTCGGTAACGAATGCGAGAGCTTCTTCTTCATTCAGCTCTTTGAATTTGCTTTTGGGAGCGCCGCAAAGAGGGCACTTTTCGGGGGCTTCGTCGCCTTCGTGTACGTAACCGCATACGGTGCAGATGAATTTCTTTTTCATGATTGTGAGAATTTAATTATTTGAGTTGTCGATTGGTTGACCGAAACTGAGAGTTTTGTCTGTATTTATCTCATCGGTTCGGATTACAAAGTTAACCAACCGCCCGGAATTAACCAAATTTTTTTTCTGCCCGACGATGTCGGAATTTTGTCAGAATTTTGCATAGATGTCCTGAATCACCAACCCTGCCAGGCGCATCCCGAAGGTAGCGGTGATATGGCATAGCGAGCCGTTGACGGACACTTTCCCGAATTGCATAGGTGCGTGAGATTCGGATGCAATGCTTTCATGTTCAGGTTTTTGCCCGATGGGGTGATTGGGTATCCTTTCGGGTGAATAGACGCAGAGGAATTTCCCTGCGGGAAACTCTCCGCTTCTGCGAAATCGACTTCTGAGCGCCGCCCCGAGCGGACAGCCGGTCACTGTCCAGAATTCTGCCACGGCTATCTTCCCCGGATCCATTTTCAGCGCTGCTCCCATCGATGAAAACAGCTTAAGGCCCTTCACGGCTGTGGCCCGGCGGATTAGCAACGCTTTGTCTTTCAGCGAATCGATGGCATCGATCACATAATCGAAGGCTGCAAGGTCGAATCTGTCGGCTGTCTCCTCGCAATATATCTCCTGCCTCACATCCACCTCGGCCCGGGGATTGATGTCGAGTAAAATCCGCCTCATGGCTTCCACCTTCGGCTCTCCCACGGTGGAGACCGTTGCCGGGGCCTGACGGTTGATGTTGGAGTAGGCCACGCAGTCGGCGTCGACCAGTGTGATATGTCTCAGCCCGGTGCGTACAAGCGCTTCGGCCGCCCATGATCCTACGCCGCCGATACCGAATATTATAACTCTTGCTTTTGCCAGCGCCTCCATCGGCCCTTCGCCGAGTGCCATCAGCGACCGTGAAAAGCGGCTGTCATCTCCCGCGGATGTTGTTGTTTCGTCCATCGTTCGTCCTTATTTTTGCAAATTTAGTGAAATTGCGCCATTTTTGCCGCCATCCCCGCCGCTTCTTTCTTCAGATAGTAATAAGAGCCTGGCCGTTAACATATATTATCGAACCGGCTCTAAATAACCCTATCGGCTCAATTCAGGCAATAAAATGACAAAAATCGGCTCAACATGAGCCGATAATCCGGCAAATTTTACTATTTTTGAGCCGATAATTCTATCAGCCATGACCCAAGAGCGTTAATCCCGGTTAATTCTCAAAACCTCAGCGATTTTAAGCTAAAGCCATGCAGAAGCGCCGCCGCAGTTTGCATATCTGCGGGAAAAGGCCTACCTTTGCACTAATCAAAGGCTCACGCTCTCCAAGCCGGGCCCGCGACAGTCTCAATCATTCTACACATTTGTATGCGACAGACACATGACGCCGTTATTGAACTCGAAGACGGCAACATTTTCAAAGGCAAGTCGTTCGGTTACGAGGTCGCGACTGCCGGCGAGGTTGTGTTCAACACGGCCATGACGGGCTATCCCGAAAGCCTTACCGACCCTTCTTATGAAGGTCAGATTCTTGTCACCACTTATCCCATTCTCGGAAATTACGGCGTTCCGCCCGAAACTCTCAAGGACCACGTCAGCGAGTATCTTGAAAGCTCGCGCATCCACTGCCGCGCTATCGTGGCTCAGGATTACTCCTGGGAACCGAGCCATTGGCTCTCCACGCGCTCGCTTGATCAGTGGCTACGTGACGAGAAGATTCCGGGCATCTACGGCATCGACACCCGCGCTCTCACCAAGCATCTGCGCGAACGAGGCTCGATGTTGGGCAAGATCTATTTCAATACGCCCGACGAGGTGGAATTCTCTGACCCCAATGCCGAAAATCTTATCGCCAAAGTCAGTTGCACCGAGGTGGAAACCTTCGGCGAGGGTGACAAGACGATCGTGCTGGTCGATTGCGGCACAAAATACAATATCATCCGATGCCTGACCCGTCGCGGAGTGAAGGTAGTCTGTGTTCCCTGGGACTACGATTTCAACCTCATCCCCTTCGACGGGCTTTTCATATCCAACGGGCCTGGTAACCCCGACTTCGCCGAGGCAACAGTGGCCAACATCCGCAAGGCTATGGCCACCGGTCGCCCAATATGCGGCATATGCATGGGCAACCAGTTGCTGGCAAAGGCAGCCGGAGCTTCGACTTACAAACTCAAATACGGCCACCGCAGCCATAACCAGCCTGTGCGCATGGTAGGCACCAACCGATGCTTCGTTACATCGCAGAATCATGGCTTCGCCGTCGACGACGCTACGCTTCCGGCCGACTGGGAGCCGCTCTTCACAAATATGAACGACGGCACAAACGAGGGCATCCGCCATCGCTCGCTGCCGTTCTTCTCCGCACAGTTCCATCCCGAAGCCTCCTCCGGCCCGCGCGACACGGAATTCATCTTCGACCAGTTCCTCGACTTGGTCCGCAACCATAAGGCATAGCATCGACCGGAGGCCGACGCTTTCTGATATCTGTATCTAATATATCATCTGTATATTCCGATTCCACTCATGGAAAAAATCAATAAAGTTCTCCTCCTTGGCAGCGGCGCGCTGAAAATCGGCGAGGCCGGCGAGTTTGACTATTCGGGCTCTCAGGCCCTCAAAGCGATGAAGGAAGAGGGTATCACCACTGTGCTGATCAACCCCAACATCGCTACGGTCCAGACCTCCGACGGGTTCGCCGACAAAATCTATTTCCTCCCGGTGACCCCGGAATTCGTGGAGCGCGTCATCGAAAAGGAGCGCCCCGACGGCATCCTGCTTTCGTTCGGCGGTCAGACTGCGCTCAACTGCGGCGTGGCGCTTTACGAGTCGGGTGTGCTGGAGCGCTACGGTGTGCGCGTGCTCGGCACTCCGGTTCAGGCCATCAAGGACACTGAGGATCGCGAGCTGTTCGTGCGCAAGCTTGACGAGATAGATGTCAGGACTATCCGCAGCGAGGCTGTGGAGACCACAGGGCAGGCTCTCGAGGCTGCCCAACGGCTTGGCTATCCGGTCATTGTCCGTGCGGCGTATGCTCTGGGAGGTCTGGGATCGGGCTTCTGCGACAATGCCGACGATCTGGTCGCTCTCACTGAGAAGGCTTTTGCTTTCTCGCCTCAGGTGCTGGTAGAAAAGTCGTTGAAAGGGTGGAAAGAAGTGGAATATGAAGTGGTGCGCGACTGCTACGACAACTGTATCACCGTCTGCAATATGGAAAACTTCGACCCGCTAGGCATCCATACGGGCGAATCGATCGTGGTAGCTCCTTCGCAGACTCTTTCGAACGACGACTATCACTTCCTGCGCGAACTGGCCATCAAAATTATCCGCCATATCGGCATCGTCGGCGAATGCAACGTGCAGTATGCCTACGACCCCGACTCGATGGACTATCGCGTCATCGAGGTCAACGCCCGCCTGAGCCGCTCGTCGGCTCTGGCATCGAAAGCCACGGGCTATCCTCTTGCTTTCGTGGCTGCAAAACTGGGATTGGGCTACGGCCTGTTTGAACTTAAAAACTCTGTCACCCGCGAGACCACAGCTTTCTTCGAACCGGCGCTTGACTATATCGTCTGCAAAATCCCGCGCTGGGACCTCGGTAAATTCCATGGCGTGGCCCGCCAGATCGGCTCTTCAATGAAGTCGGTAGGCGAGGTGATGGCTATCGGCCGAAGCTTTGAGGAAGTAATCCAGAAGGGGCTGCGCATGATAGGGCAGGGGATGCATGGTTTCGTAGGCAACCGGCCGATGGATATCGAAAATATTGACGAGGCTCTCAGTCAGCCCACCGACAAGCGTATCTTTGTCGTGGCTGAAGCTATGCACCGCGGATACTCGGTGGAACGCATTCACGAGCTGACCAAAATCGACCGTTGGTTCCTCGAAAAGCTCCGGCATATCATTGACACAGAGGCTGAACTTAAACTCTGCAACGATATTCCTTCGCTTTCTCCCGACCTGCTGCGCACAGCTAAGCAGCAGGGCTTCAGCGATTTCCAGATAGCCCGCTGCGTCCGCAAGGACGCTTTTGAATCGGTGGCAGATGGCGATGCCGTTCGCCATCTGCGTAAAAGCATGGGTATCACTCCGGTAGTGAAGCAGATCGACACTCTCGCCGCCGAATATCCGGCGATGACCAACTATCTGTATCTTACCTACAACGGCTCTGCCAATGATATCGCCTACGAGGGCAATCACCGCTCTGTAGTGGTGCTCGGCTCAGGCGCCTACCGAATCGGTAGCTCGGTAGAGTTCGACTGGTGTTCGGTCAATGCGCTGATGACTGTCAAGAAGGAGGGCTGGCGCTCGGTGATGATCAATTTCAACCCGGAGACTGTCTCGACCGACTATGATATGTGCGACCGCCTATATTTCGACGAGCTGACCTACGAGCGCGTGATGGATATCCTGGAAATGGAGATGCCTCATGGCGTGATTCTCTCGGTGGGCGGCCAGATTCCCAACAATCTCGCCACTCGCCTCGACGACTCGGGGGTCAATATCCTCGGAACATCGGCAACGAGCATCGACAATGCCGAAGACCGTCATAAATTCTCGGCTATGCTCGACCGCCTGGGCATCGACCAGCCGCGCTGGCGCGAGCTGACAAGTTTCGCCGATATCGACGATTTCATCCGCGAGGTTGGCTTCCCAGTGTTGGTGCGTCCGAGCTATGTGCTTTCCGGAGCGGCTATGAATGTCTGCTACAATGAGGAAGATCTTCACCGCTTCCTCCATCTGGCGGCCAATGTAAGCAAGCAGCATCCGGTGGTGGTGTCGGAGTTCATCCAGAATGCCAAAGAGATTGAGATGGATGCAGTGGCTCAGGATGGCGACATCAAGCTTTACGCCATATCGGAGCATATCGAATTTGCCGGAGTCCATTCTGGCGACGCTACCATCCAGTTCCCGCCACAGAAGCTCTATGTGGAGACAATGCGCCGCATCAAGAAGGTGTCGGCTCGTATAGCCAAGGCTCTGGAGATCTCAGGCCCGTTCAATATCCAGTTTCTGGCCAAAAACAATGATATTAAGGTCATCGAATGCAATCTGCGTGCCTCGCGCAGCTTCCCGTTCGTATCCAAGGTGCTTAAAATCAACTTTATCGACCTTGCTACCCGTGTGATGCTGGGCGAGAAGGTTGAAAAACCCAATAAGAGCCTGTTTGATCTGGACTATGTCGGCATAAAGGCTTCTCAATTCTCGTTCTCGCGTCTGCAAGGCGCCGACCCGGTGCTGGGCGTCGACATGGCGTCGACAGGCGAGGTGGGCTGTATCGGCGACGATTCCGACGAGGCTCTGCTCAAGTCGATGCTCTCTGTCGGTAACCGCATTCCGCGCCGCTCGGTACTGCTCTCCACGGGTACTCCGCGCCAGAAGGCTGATATGCTTGAGGCTGCCCAGATTCTTCATCGCGCAGGCCTGAAGATTTATGCCACGGAGGGAACTCACAAATTCCTTGCTGAAAACGGTGTGCCTTCGGTACGTGTCTACTGGCCCTCTGACGCCGACTGCCATCCGCAGGCGCTCCAGCTCCTCCACGACCATCTGGTGGATATGGTGGTCAATCTGCCCAAGAATATGACCTCGACCGAGCTGTCCAACGGCTACAAGATCCGCCGTGCCGCCATCGACCTCAATATTCCGCTTCTGACCAATGCCCGCTTGGCCTCCACGTTTATCAAAGCCTTTACCTCGCTCCCGATTGCCGAAATCGGCATCAAGAGCTGGGATGAATATTGATAATAGATTCTGATGGCTGAGAATAAATCAGTCGGCAATTGGGGTGAGCATATAGTCAGGGACTATCTGATCACCCAAGGCTACGCCATTATGGAGACAAACTGGCGTCTAAACCATCTTGAAGTGGATATTATTGTCAGCAAGGGGGATGAAATCGCGTTTGTCGAAGTGAAAACTCGCCGCGAGCCGTTTCGCATCTCTGAAATAATCACTCCGCGCAAGATTAGCAATCTCGTCTCAGCGGCCAACGGCTACCTGCGGCGCTTTCATATCAATCTGCGCCCGCGATTCGACGTGGCGGCCATCGTAGGCACCGAACATTCCTACACTCTCGAATACATCCCCGACGCTTTCCGCCCGCCTCTGCGCACTCATCGTTAGAGCGGACCGACAAAAGCGCCGGGTTGATAACTAATTTGAAAGGATAATAAATTTGTAACCGTCGCCGGTTATTTCTGATCTTTGGCTCGTTTTGTGCGGGCCTTCCCATGCTTTCTCCACATTTTGTCCATCATGACCTTCTCCAGATCATAGAATTTTAAGATCTGTTTCTGGGTCAGCACTTTACTATATTTCTTATAGTATTTTTGCTGGATTCTGAGTATCTTGGCATGGTTCTCAAACCGTTCGTTCAGCAGCTGTTTGCATTCCTGCTCGGTCATCTGGCTGTATCTGCGGCCGCGGTGTCTGGGTGGACGGCACTCCCACATCTCTTCCTGACATTCCAGATATACTTTTTGAAATTGCTGACTTTTATCTCCGTCGAGACCCAGCTTGCCGGCCAATTCTCTGGCCTGCACTTTGGCTAATTGCTCTCGCTTCTCACCGGTGGGCCTTCCCGGCTGTTTATCGGGCTCGCAGGTGGCCTCAGCCCCGGCTGAAATAGCCGTTACGAAGAAGATGGAAATTAATAAGGTGCGTATTATTCGGTTCATGATCTATAGTTCTTTTATAGTTAATATCCTGCATCGGCATAGTCCATGGCCAGTTCATGAGAATAGGCGTCAAGCAGCGCCGACTGGTCAGAATCACTAAGGTTGCTGAAGGCTTGATCCACAGTGACTGACGTCCCCTGCGAAGGCGTGCGAAGAAGCGCTACTGCACCGACAGCCACAACTGCCGCGGAGGCCGCCCCGATGAAGGCCATGCGGAGGGTGCGCCAGGGCGAATTCCGGAGTCGGTGTGCGATTTCGGTGGGGGAGGGGTGGGTGGATCCCACGGCAGTCGCTGCCACAACGGCGTCAGTCAGTCGCTCCATAAACCCGTCCGGCATCCTGTAGGGGTGCCGTTTGCCAATGGCGTCAAGCGGATTTTGTTCGGGATTCATGTGTGTCATATCAGTTGTTGTTCTTAAAATATTCTTTGATTTTTGTCTTGGATATGTGGTAGTTGACCTTGGCGTTACCGACGGTCGACCCTGTCACCTCGGCGATCTCTTCATAACTCAGTTCGTCATAATAGCGCAGCGTGAATGTCAGACGCTGCTTGGGAGGCAGCTGGCCGATAGCCTCCTGTAGTCTTACGGCTTCCAAGTCGGTGTAGTCCACATAGGCCTCGGCTTTCAGCTCCGCAAGCGTCGGAAGGGCGTCTTCCGTGTCGAGTGAGACGTCGGCCGGATGCCGCTGGCGAATCAGCTGGATGGCCTCGTTGGTGGCTATGCGGTAAAGCCACACTTTTAGCGAGTCGGGGTTGCGGATCTCCATCCGCGAATTGAAAACCTTGATAAACGTATTCTGTGCCGCATCTTCGGCGTCGTCATGGTTGACCAGTATATGTCTCAGATGCCAGTAGATCGCCTCGCCATACGCACCTACCATCGCCCGCATCCCGGCCTCGGGATCCGTGGCCAGCATCCGGGCTATCTCGCGGTTGCCCGGCCCTGAAGCCTTTCGGCCCTGGGTCGCGGCACTTCCGCCGGAGGTGGCCTCGGCTTTCTTTCGGCTCGTTAATGATATCATTGCGAATACGTAGGTGATACTCTGTGGTTTCCTTATATTAGACGCCTTTTCCCTCTCAAAGTTAAATCCGCATCCCTCATTTTCAATTCCTCATCCACAATTCCTAATTCCTAATTTCTTATTTCTAACTTCTAATTCCACATTCCTAATTTATTAAAGAAGGATGCCCCCATGCCGGAAGCATCCTTCTTGTTTTTGACCCATATATTACCTTATTATTATTTCTACCTGTTGGTAGAATTAAATTAGCGAATACTTTATCTGCCCAATCGGACGATGATTAACGAAATTGACATATTGCA